>ERZ1740060.110-NODE-110-length-71770-cov-13.130238_pt1 | contig 71770 bp, 64 predicted proteins | sample MGYA00581743_ERZ1740060 | MGnify/ENA primary metagenome ERZ1740060 (study PRJEB43018, sample SAMN04849235) | marine metagenome | isolation source: floating plastic debris | place: Pacific Ocean | collected 2008-08-27 | study: EMG produced TPA metagenomics... | reverse complement strand
TAAGAGCGAGTTTTTTCCGTAGACCACCTCATCATGTGAGAAAGGCAACATAAAGTTTTCGGTGAACGCATAGGTCATGCTAAAGGTGATGTCATTTAAATCATAGGAACGATAGATGGGCTCTTTCTTGAAAAATTCCAGGGTGTCGTGCATCCATCCCATCATCCACTTCATTCCAAAACCCAAACCGCCATAATGCACCGGCTTGGAAACCCAGGAAAAAGCGGTCGATTCTTCTGCAATGGTCTGTACGCCTTCAAAGCTGGCATATACTTCGGTGTTCATTTCACGGAGAAAGGACATCGCTTCCAGATTTTCGTTATTTCCATACATATTGGGCTCCCATTCTCCATCTTCTCGGGAATAATCCAAGTACAGCATAGAAGCTACGGCGTCCACCCGCAATCCATCTACATGAAATTGGTCCAACCAAAAAATGGCATTGCTAATCAGAAAAGCCCTCACCTCATTTCGCCCATAGTTAAAAATCAGACTTTTCCAGTCCGGGTGGTACCCTTTACGCTTATCTGGGTGTTCGTACAGACAAGAACCGTCGAAAAACCCGAGCCCATGCGCATCTTCAGGAAAGTGGGAAGGCACCCAATCCAATATGACTCCAATACCTTTCTGGTGAAATTTATCTACAAGAAGTTTAAAATCCTCTGGCTTTCCAAAGCGGGAGGTCGGAGCAAAATAACCTGTCAGTTGATATCCCCAAGAAGGATCAAAAGGATATTCCATTATAGGCATGAACTCTACATGGGTAAATCCCATATCCTCCACGTAAGCTACCAAATCGTCCGCAAGCTCAATATAACTGAAAGATTCCCATCCGTTCTTTTTCTTCCAAGAACCCAAATGGACTTCATAAACGGAATAAGGTTTGTCCAAAGCGTTCTTTTCCTTTCGATGTTCCATCCAAGATTCATCCTTCCAATCATAGGAGGCGTCCCAAACGATGGAGGCCGTTTTTGGAGGGATTTCGCAATATCTTCCAAAAGGATCCGCCTTTTCGGTCCAGATATCCTGATTGTGTGATTGAATTTTGTATTTGTACAAAGTTCCTCGGTCCAAACCTGGTATAAAACCCTCCCAAATACCACTTTCGTCCCAACGCACATACAGTTTATGTTCGCCTGCGTGCCACTGATTAAAGTTTCCTACCACGGAAACCGATTTTGCGGAAGGGGCCCATACCGCAAAGTAAGTACCCCGTTTTCCATCCACTTCGGTCAAATGGGCTCCCAATTTGTCATATAACCTAAAATGTTTACCGGCCTTAAAAAGATTGATATCAAACTCCGTAAAAAAACTATGGGCAAGAACTTCGGACATATCGATTGGGTTTAGTGGATACAATATTACGCATCTTTAAATTAGCAAGCCAGACCAGGTCCGGCTCCCGCTGGATAAATCAAAAAAACAAAATGGAACGCTTTTTGATTATCAGTTAGGACCTTAGAAAATAGTTAAAATCAAAAATTCAGAAACATGAAAAAAATCAATACGATACTTGGTGCATTTTTACTTTTGTTCATAGTTGCTTGCGAAGGACCTGAGGGACCTCCAGGATTTGATGGACTACCCGGACCACAAGGGATACAAGGACCTCCTGGCGAAGAGGGACGGGTAATCGAACTGGATGGGGTAAATTTTGATTTTATTGCCGCGGACAACCTCTATAGCGCATTGATCGCCTTTAGTGAAATTACCACTTTTGAGGTGTTGGAATCGGACGCAGTTCTGATATATCGATTTGATGGAACCGTTGAACTAAACGATGGGAGCACTGCGGATGCGTGGAGCCAACTCCCCCAAAGTTTCTTTTTGCCCGAAGGTACCCTGCAGTATGTATTTGCCCACACCTTCGTGGATTTCGAGATATTTATCGATGGGAACTTTGACCTTTCCGCCATTAGCACAGATTTTACCGATGGTCAATCCTTTAGGATAGTGATACTTCCCGGCCAATTCGCAAGCAGTTCCAGAATGGACACCTCTAGCTTGTCCAACGTAATGTCCGCATTGGGCATAAATGAAAATCAAATAACCAAGGTTCAACTTCAATAACTTTTAAAATCATATAAACGAAGTCCTGTAAAACTGCAGGACTTCGTTATTTGTATGGAATCCGTTTTGAGGCGTATTTTTGAAAGGAAAGCAAAAAAAAGCGACGAATTATAAAAAGAAACCATGGGGGAAAATTTGCTTTGGATCGCTCTTCTGATAATCACGGGATGCCGGGGTGTGCCCCAAGAGCAGAAAAAGGAACTCGCGGAAAAAAAAGAATTTCCTATCGCAAAGACCGATGTAGAATGGAGGGCACAGCTAACGGACATGGAGTACTATGTGCTGCGAAAAGCGGCTACTGAAAATGCTTTTTCAAGTGAACTTTTGGATAACAAAGAAACAGGCACCTATGTTTGTGCCGCCTGTGATACACCGCTCTTTCGTAGCGAGAATAAATTTAATTCCGGTACGGGATGGCCAAGTTTTGACCAGGAGATAACGGGGAGTGTCGCTTATGATGTCGATTACAAAATTGGATATGCCCGAACGGAAGAACATTGTGCTACTTGCGGCGGACATCTGGGGCATGTGTTTAATGACGGTCCGCGAAATACTACCGGAAAAAGGCACTGTATTAACGGTGCAGCCCTTAATTTTGTTCCAGATGCCCAATAGCATCAGCTTATCACCAAAAAAAATGCAATTGAAAAAATACACTGTTGAAAAAACTGAATCGGAATGGAAGCAACAACTTTCATCTGATGAGTATCGAATTCTAAGACAAAAAGGAACCGAGTATCCCCATACCGGGGAATTTAATCTACATTTTGAACAGGGTTCCTACCACTGCAAAGCATGCAATGCCAAACTTTTTGAAAGCCAGAATAAATTTGAGAGTGGGTGCGGTTGGCCCTCTTTTGACCAAGCTGTTGAAGGTGCGATCGAATATATTCGGGATACTTCGTACGGAATGATTCGAACAGAGACGGTATGTGCCAATTGCGGTGGCCATTTGGGGCATGTTTTTAACGATGGCCCTAGAGAAACTACAGGTCAAAGATACTGTATCAACTCCCTTAGTATTGGTTTTGACCCATCTTGATACGTAAAACGTTCAAGCTGCTTTTTTCCCAAAATGCTTCCTTGGCAAATGGCATTTGAATTCCGTATTTTTGCACCTGCCAAAACCAAAAATTGGGCATCACCCCAATCATAACTAATTAAAATCTAAAGGAAAATGAGCCATTTTGATGTAATTGTTTTAGGAAGCGGTCCGGGAGGTTATGTAACTGCTATCAGAGCGTCACAGCTTGGACTTAAAACCGCCATTGTCGAAAAAGAGAGTCTTGGTGGGGTTTGCCTTAATTGGGGTTGCATCCCTACGAAAGCCTTGTTGAAATCAGCTCAAGTTTTTGAATATTTGAAGCATGCAGAGGAGTATGGGCTGGTCGCAAAAAAAGTTGAGCACGATTTTGATGCGGTCGTCAAAAGGAGCCGTACCGTGGCAGATGGTATGAGCAAGGGGGTTCAATTTTTGATGAAAAAAAACAAAATTGAAGTGCTCAACGGATTCGGTAAAATCTTGCCAGGGAAAAAAGTCGTTGTCAAAGGGGAACATGGGGACCCTGCCGAATATACCGCTGATCATATTATCATTGCCACAGGGGCCAGGAGTCGGGAACTCCCAAGTCTTCCTCAAGATGGGAAAAAAGTGATCGGATATCGAAAGGCCATGACCTTGGAAAAACAACCCAAAAAGATGATAGTAGTGGGAAGTGGTGCCATAGGTATTGAGTTTGCTTATTTCTATAATTCTATGGGTACTGAGGTAACTGTGGTGGAATATCTTCCCAATATCGTTCCTGTAGAAGATGAGGATATCTCAAAACAATTGGAGCGCAGCTTTAAAAAAACAGGTATTAAAATCAAAACCTCTGCCGAAGTCACTCAAGTGGATACCTCCGGTGAGGGTGTAAAAGCAACCGTCAAAACATCCAAAGGAGAGGAAATCTTGGAAGCGGATATTTTACTCTCCGCAGTGGGCATAAAGACCAATATTGAAAATATTGGTTTGGAAGAGGTCGGTATTGCTGTTGATAGAGATAAAATTTTGGTGAACGATTACTACCAAACCAACATCCCAGGGTACTATGCCATTGGCGATGTTACGGCAGGTCAGGCGTTGGCGCACGTAGCTTCTGCAGAAGGTATTCTTTGTGTTGAAAAAATAGCTGGAATGCATGTTGAGCCCTTGGACTATGGAAATATCCCAGGTTGCACCTATTGCATGCCGGAAGTTGCTTCTGTGGGTCTGACCGAGAAACAGGCTAAAGAGCAGGGCTACGAAATCAAAGTGGGGAAATTCCCATTTTCAGCAAGTGGTAAAGCCAAAGCCAGTGGAAACTCAGATGGATTTGTCAAGGTCATCTTCGACGCTAAATATGGTGAATGGCTAGGATGTCATATGATTGGCGCAGGGGTAACCGATATGATTGCCGAGGCGGTCGTTGGAAGAAAATTAGAGACCACCGGGCATGAAATATTGAAAACGGTACACCCCCATCCTACCATGAGTGAAGCGGTTATGGAAGCTGTTGCCGATGCCTACGACGAAGTAATCCATTTGTAACCGTATGCTGAAAATATTCAGGATTACCGCGATCTTAGAGGGGGTATCCTATATTTTGCTTTTTGGATTTACAATGCCCTTAAAATACTGGGCTGGTATTTTGGAGCCCAATAAGGTGGTGGGATATGCGCATGGCTGCCTTTTTATTGCATATGGCGTATTGACCCTAGTGGTCTGTTGGTCAAAAAAGTGGAGCATCAAACGATTTATTGTTTTGTTCATCGCTTCTTTACTTCCTTTCGGCACTTTTTACGCAGATAAAAAGTACCTGAAACCTTTGGATGTTAATGCCTAATTCTCGACCAAGCGATAAATGCCACCGTCAAAGGAGCAGATATACAGCTCATTGGCCGCGTCTGTGCCAAAAGATGAAATAGTAAGGTTGCTGTCCACTACCAAAGAATTCTGAAGCGTGTTCCCTGTTACGTCCAACGCCCAAATACGGCCATCCACAAAATCCGCGTAAATATAATTTCCAACCAGAGCCGGGGTCATAGTCCCGCGATACACAAATCCTCCTGTAATGGATTGGTCGTTACCATTGTGCTGATACTCAAATACCGGTGCCTCCAAACCAGAGCTGTTGCAATCTCCAGAAAAACAAAAGGTACCTTCAAAACGTTTCCAACCATAATTGCCGCCATTTACAACAAGGTTGATTTCTTCCCGCTCATCTTGGCCAACGTCACCTGACCACAAATCCCCTGTTTGAAAATCAAAACTCATCCTCCAAGGATTTCGAAATCCATAGGCATATATTTCCTCACGTGTATCCGATTGTCCTACAAAGGGGTTATCCATGGGAATACCGTAATTCAGTCCACTACCTGAACGGTCCACATCAATACGCAAAATAGTTCCCAGAAGATTATCGCGGTTTTGTGCATTGTTGTCCGGGTCACCTCCAGAACCTCCATCTCCAGAAGCTATGTACAGCATATTGTCCGGGCCAAAGGCCAACTGTCCCCCATTGTGGTTGGTAAAAGGCTGGGGAATTTCCAACAATATCAATTCGGAGCTGGGGTCTGCCCTATTTGAACCGGAAGGAAATGCTTGAAAACGGGAAGTCACCGAAAGGCTTCTAGTCGGTGTGTAATTAACATAAAAATAGCCATTGGATTCAAAATTGGGATGAAATGCCAATCCCAATAGGCCTTGTTCGTTGGCATTGGTATCAATTTTATCACTGATATCAAGAAAAGTTTCTGATGCATTGGTTTCCGAATCGTTTTGAAAGACCTTTATGGTTCCGCCCTGTTCTACAACAAAAATCCGATTACTGGAATCCCCGGCAGTTTGAAAATCAACCGGCCTGGAAAACATCAAATTGGGAAAGGCATTTTGTACGGTAAATGTGGATACGATTGGGTCGTCATCATCCAAAGCTGACGACCTATTTTCTTGATTGTCGTCGCTACAGGAGCTAATTATGCCATGGATAAAAGCAAGAAGAACGATATTCTTTTTCATATCTATGTAGTTGGGGATAAAAAAGATACGAAAAAACAGCGCCTTTCAGATGTATCCTAATCTATTGGCTTTTTACAAAACTTTGAATGGCCAAATCATAGCTCCGTAACCCAAAACCTAAAATTACCCCCTTGGCCGCCCGGGCAATGTGGGAAACATGTCGATAATCTTCTCGCTGATGGGTGTTGGAAATGTGAACCTCGACAACAGGAGTTTCCACCGCTTTTACGGCGTCCCCTATTCCTATGGAAGTGTGGGTATAAGCCGCCGCATTCAGGACGATGCCATCATACTGAAAGCCCACTTCCTGGATTTTATCGATGAGCTCTCCCTCCACATTGGATTGAAAATAAGATAGTTCAATTTCAGGAAAGTTTCGCTGCAATTGCGCAAAATACTCTTCAAAGGTGGTATTCCCATATACTTCAGGCTCTCGCTTTCCAAGTAAGTTAAGGTTGGGGCCGTTGATGATCATCACTTTCATACTCCTAAAAATACAAATAAAAAAAGGGCAGAAAATACTGCCCTTTAAAGTCGTTTTCCAGAATGTTCTAATCAAATGCATATTGAATGCCCAAGCCAAAGGCTCCTGCCTCAAACCTGTCCCCCGTATTGGTAAGATTAATGGCAGGACGCCAGTCAAAATTGACGACGATCGGTACTCCATCAATTTTGAAGTCCAAGCCTGCATGGGGGCGTAGGGCCAGAATAGTATCTGCATTCTCAATGAGGAAGATACTCGGTCCCCCACCTGCATACCATCGTAGGCCTGCGGCGCCATCAAATTCCTTATGATAGGAATATAAAAAGGTAATCAAAGTAGCTCCATCTTCAAACCCTAGGTCTGCTTGACCTACATGATTTTCTGAGAAAAAGTACTTTCCGCTTGGTCCGACAAATGTTGCTCCATCTCCAAAGTCTATTCCTAATCCTACTGCACCCGTATAACTGGTTTGCGCAAAAGAATATCCCGAAAAGATCATGGAAACCATCAAAAAAAAGATTGTTTTTTTCATATTCGTTATTTAGTCGTTGTGATTTGTGATGAACATGCCTCCAGAAAAATCTTAAGTCGACATATTCTTGGTTCCTCTAATATACGAACAGGATGAAAAAAAAGATTAGCTCGCTTTCCAAAATTGTTGGAAACCAAACAAAAAGACGCGGATAATTCCCTGCCTTAAAACGCGTAAGTTGGTTTGAACATTTTTAGTTGATAGCGAACATGATACCGAATCCAAAGCTACCCACTTCATTGTCGCCTGTTTCACTTAAGGCCACCGCTGGGCGCCAGTCAAAGTTAAAAACCAAGGGTACCCCATCCATTTTGAGATCAAGACCCGCATGTGGACGTAGTGCGAAAATGTTATCGCCATCCAACAAAATAATGCTGGGGCCAATACCGGTATACCATCGTAATCCCCTTGCCCTAAAAAATTCTTTGTGATAGGAATACAATGCGGTAATCAGGGTAGCATCACTTTCAAAACCTAGATGCGCCTGCCCCACATGTTTCTCCGAAAAAAAATATTTACCTCCAGCACCCACAAATGTGAGATTGTCATACAGGTCAATCCCAAGTCCCACAGCACCATAATAGTTGGTTTGTGCTTTTGTAAGAGATGGTAGGGATAGGGCAAAAATGCAGATGAACAGTAGTTTTTTCATTTTATCATATTTAGCGTTACTATTTCAGTTCAAAAGCCCATCCCCACTTCCATTTTCTAAAAAAGGAAGAGAATCCCAGCCATCACCAAGGAAAATGTACCTTCATTTTCAATGGCCGTGTAGGAAACGTTCACCTCTGTATTTCCAGTGATATTGTATCCTAGAATGGGTCTATAGTAGAATCCACCGTCATTTCCTTCGTTGATTCCAATTGCGTATCCTGCATCAGCACCAAACTTAAGATCATACGTAGGATAGATTCGCAGGGAACCTGCAACCGGTACAATTTGATAATCTTCAAATTCAGCTTCAATATCAAGTATCCCATCCGAAATGGTCTGGCTCTCGCCAAAGGCGTTCAAAAAACCTGTAGCGATACCGATATCAATATGTTTTGATACGCCATAGTGGTAGTTTAAATCAAGGCCCACGCTAAAACGGGATATCTCGGAGGCATCACCTGTCGGAATTCCTGCATTTAGGCCGGCTTTAAAATTACTACGATCTACTTGTGCGAAACTGGTTAAGGTCACGGTCAACAAAAAAATAAGGGTCGTGCTGGTTTTTTTCATAATTGCGTAAGGTTTGTAAAACCATTTAACGTCACCTTACCCAAAAAAGTATGGACCAGCTGGTTCGTAAGGTATCAGTATTCGCGTTTTGAACCCTGTCTGAATTGATGAAAACCGCTTTTGAATTGACCGATGGGCCTTTGGAATTTCCCAAGCCCTTTTTTTGTCCCTATTTTTAAAGCATGAATTGGAAAGTTGCTTTAAAAGACTATAAGGACTATTTAAAAATAGAGCGTGGGCTGTCTTCCAATACTATTACCAATTATGGGCTGGACATTGAAAAATTAATAGGCTTTCTGGAACAGCATGATGCCAAGGAAAGTCCACTGGAGGTTTCCCGGGAGACCATACAGAATTTTGTACACGACGTTGCCAAACAAATGAACCCACGTTCACAGGCCCGCATTATTTCTGGGCTAAAAGGGTTTTTTAATTTTTTGATTTTTGAAGGATATCGGAGCGATAATCCCGTAGATCTTATCGAGACACCCAAAATTGGACGAAAACTACCCGATACGCTTTCAACAGAAGAAATTGATGAGCTCATCGCGGCCATTGACCTTTCCCATCCGCAAGGAGAAAGGAACCGAGCCATGTTGGAAACTTTATATGGTTGTGGGCTCCGCGTTTCAGAATTGATTTCGCTCAAACTATCCGACCTCTTTTTTGATGAAGGTTTTATCAAGGTTACGGGTAAGGGTGATAAACAAAGGTTTGTCCCCATTGGGGCATTGAACATGAAATACCTGAACACCTATATCCATGAGGTACGCGTGCACTTGGCCATCAAAAAGGAATATCTCGACTTCGTTTTTTTAAATAGAAGGGGAGCCAAATTGACCCGGGCCATGATTTTTACGATGGTCAAAAATCTTAGTGAGAAAATTGGGCTTCGGAAGAACATAAGCCCTCATACCTTTCGGCACTCTTTTGCTACCCACTTATTGGAAAATGGTGCGGACCTTCGTGCCATTCAGCAAATGTTGGGGCACGAAAGCATTACCACCACCGAAGTCTACATGCACGTAAACCGGCAACATTTAACTCAAGTGTTGCAACAATTTCATCCGAGGAAATAATCGGATTCCTAAAACTTCCATTTTCCCCCTAATTGAAGTCGGGGCAAATTTCTACCGTACCCAATTTTACCAAATTTTGATTCATTTAACGGCTGTACATATTTTGCTTCCAAAAACATATTTTCCTTCACCTCATACCCCACCCCAAAAAAAGTTTCTTGCATTGGGGTCGGATTAGGATACCCTAAACCTCCGTTCAACAAATCCCACTCCATTTGATATCCTCCAAGTACATAGGTTTTTTCACTTATATATTGCCTAAGTTTAATTGGAACGTTAAAACGATCCGCGAAATAGTTTCGGTAATGCTCGCCTCCTATACTAACTTCATTGGTACCCATTAAAGGGAAATGCAATTCGAACCATCCGTAATGCGACCCATCCCCAAAGGAAGGATATTGGTGTCCATCCAAATAGATTTTAGGTCGTTCCTCGACTGCATCTGGTTGCGTACCCACTTGACCAGAAACCAACTGAAACCAAATAAAAAGGACCAAGAATAAACATTTGGAGATAAATCCCGACATGATGATTGATTTTCCTTGAAATTACATCATCCTGCTGATGGCTTTTAATCTTTTGGCGAAAGTTTAACCTAAAAATCAGCTAAGGAAAAGATGAAAATCGTTCAAAAAAGAGTTTAAATTTGAAGCTTTAAATTTTAGACCATGGAATCTAATCAAAGAAAATGGTGGAAAGAGGGTGTTGTATATCAAATTTATCCCAGGAGCTTTCAAGACACTAAGGGCAACGGCATTGGAGATATACAGGGCATCATCAAAAGATTGGATTATATAAAAAGTTTGGGCATCGACATCATATGGCTTTGCCCGGTGTACGAGTCGCCCAATGATGATAATGGGTACGACATAAGTGACTATCGCAACATCATGAGCGAATTTGGTACTATGGCCGATTTTGACCAATTGTTGGAAGGGATGCACCAACGCGGACTTAAATTGGTCATGGATTTGGTGGTGAACCATACCAGCGATGAGCATTTTTGGTTCCGAGAATCCCGAAAATCCCGGGAAAATCCATATCGAGACTATTATCATTGGTGGCCCGCGGAAAAGGGCATTCCCCCAAAACGGTTCAGTTATTTTGACGTAGACGGTGACGCTTGGAAATATGATGAGCAAACCAATAGCTACTACTTACACTATTTCTCGGTAAAACAGCCCGACTTAAAATGGGAAAATCCCAAAGTGCGCCAAGAAATTTATGAGATGATGCACTTTTGGTTCAAAAAGGGTGTGGACGGTTTTCGGATGGATGTGATTCCTTTTATATCCAAGGATGTTTCCTATCCCGAATTGCCGGAAAAGTATAATGGCAATTTCGTTCCGTTCTATGCCAATGGCCCCAAACTGCATGAGTATTTGCATGAAATGAACAAAGAGGTACTCAGCAAATATGATATTATGACCGTGGGTGAAACACCTGGAGTGGATAGGGACCAAGCTTTGCTTTTTGTGGATGAAGACCGGGAAGAACTCAATATGTTCTTCCATTTTGAGCTGATGTCCCTAGATCGTGAAGGCGATGAGGTGTTCTGGATGCGAAAAGACCCTTGGAAACTGACGGAATTCAAAAAGATTTTTTCGGATTGGGATGAAACCTTCGCAGAAAAAGGTTGGGGCAGTCTCTTCTTGAGCAATCATGATAATCCCCGGACGGTGAGCCGTTGGGGCAACGATACTTCAGAGCATTGGTACAACGCCACTACCATGTTGCACTCCTTTTTGTTGACCATGAAAGGTACACCCTATTTCTATTATGGTGATGAAATAGGTATGACCAACATTCGTTTTGATGCTATTGAAGATTATCAGGATATTAATACCCTAAATCGGTATGCACTGCTAAAACAGCAAGGTATGGATTTGGATACCTTTCTAGAAAACGAGAAAGAGGCCAGTCGGGACAATGGCCGTACACCCATGCAATGGGATAGCTCGGAAAATTCTGGTTTTTCCAATTCAAGGCCTTGGTTAAAGGTGAATTCAAACTATAAAGACGGAATCAATGTGGAAAGCCAAGAAGCAGATTCTAATTCAGTGCTCAATTATTTTAGAAAGATGGTCCAAGTTCGCAAAGACCATTTGGGCCTGGTGTACGGAAACTACAGACTGCTTCTCCGCGAAAATGAAGAAGTGTACGCCTATACCCGAATCATGGATACGGAGAAGTATCTCGTGCTGCTAAGCTTTTCCACCGAAAAAACAACCGTAGATATCTCAGCTGAAAATTTTGGAACACTTGATCTCATTATTTCCAATGACGCTTCGAATGCCCATTTAGGGAATGGCGCCTTTGAGTTACAGCCATATCAAGCATGTGTGTATCGATTTGGATAGGTTTTTAGGGAGCGCTCACAACCAGCATTTCATGTACCTCGCTTTAGGGAACGTTGGGATATCATACATGAAATTCATGAACACAAGAACAAGAACCATTTTCAAATTGGCCAAGATATTTTGAGTAGCTGGGGGTATAAATCCCAGGATCTTATTGCCAACCTTCGCAACAACCTAAAATTATCCGCATGCGTTTTTTCGTTTACCAAAGATGCCTTAAGCTGGATGTGCTGAGCCCGTTTTTACTTTTTTGTTCCCAATAAATAAAGAATAACACCTCCTCCTGACTTTATCTTTTCAATTTCCCAAATGTAGGTTTCTGTACCCTCCAACGGTTCAACCAATCCCTTCATTTCCTTAACTGAATACGTCCGCAATACGGAAACCAATCCATCCCATAAAACAAAAAGCGGTAACAACGGAATAAGGTAAGTGAAAACAATGCGCCCCAGTTTGAAGGGTCTGATAAACGGGGTGGTGAACAAAACGCTTATCGGTGAGATAAACATGGCCAGTATGCTTGGTATGCTTCTTTCCTGGGCTTCGAAAACTGCTATCGCACTACCTGCATCTATGGCATTTTGTAAGATGCGTTTTGCATCATCTGGTCTAAAATGGTGCAGGGACAAAAATTGGGTCCGCAATCCTTTCAATTCTAAGGGCACGTTTCTTGCGTCGACAGGTTCTTCAATATATTCAAAATTATCTGCTTTCCTTTTGGTAAACTCAAAAGCCGGAATGTTAGGATAGAAATCCGTAAGGGTTATTTTAAGATTTGGAATATTTTTTTTCAGTTCATCGTTCAACCATATCAGTCCGCCTCCGCCGCCTGAACCAAGGTCGACAATATGATTTGTTTTGCTTTGGGCAAGTCCTTTTTTTATTATAGGGACGATGGGTTTGTACAATTTGGTTTTGTTGGACAGGAACTGTAAAAAGTCAGTGATATAATTTCTTAAAAAATCAGGAAACCATTTTTGGTCTTCAAATTCAAATAGGTGTACTCTTCCCATATTATCAATAAATTCGTTGGAGGTTTAAGTATCAACAGTACAAAACAAATAAATCAATTTGGAACAAAACGCTACAAATTCAAGCTTAAAAGAACCTGAAAATTGACATTTGCTACTTTTGGGTTGACGGATGCTACATTCCAGTTAATACCCTCCAGTTTGCGAAGCCAACCTGAAAATGTACCAGATTGCTTTCTTGCACAAATGGCCACTGACTATGCTGGCTATTTCACCCTATACATGATTCGGGAATAATTCGTGGTCAATGTCCTTTTTAGAACATAGAATGGATTTTCCTTAAAAAGGTATGATACCCGCTTTCGCATTAAGGATTCTGTATCACCTTCCGATCTCCAGAAGCCTGATATTGTTTTTTAAAGGGACGGATGATCAATCTGGCTTCTCTATCAAATTTGATGTAATTGTAGACCCAATTGATAAAGACCACTACCCTATTCCGAAATCCAATCAAAAAATACAAATGGACGAACATCCATACATACCAGGCAAATACCCCTTGGAACTTGAATTTCTTTAGGTCGACAACAGCTTTGTTCCGCCCAATGGTCGCCATACTGCCTTTATCTTTGTATTTGAAGGATTTCATCGGTTTCCCATCAATCAAGCGTGCCAAGTTCTCCCCTAGACTTTCTCCCTGTTGGATGGCAGGTTGTGCCATCATGGGATGGCCGTGCGGATAAGCCTCCGATTCCATTTGGGCCACATCGCCTATGGCAAAAATTTCCTTGAATCCTTCTACCTGATGTAAATCGTTCACTTTTAACCGACTTCCCCTGCTGAGCAGTTCCTTAGCATCAAGTCCTTCTATTTGAACCGCTTTGACACCTGCTGCCCAAACCAAGGTGGCAGCTTCAAAAGAAATCTCGGTATTGGTGGAAACTTTTTTTCCGTTATAGTCCTCAACCCGGATGTTCTTCCAAACATGGACTCCCAATTTTTCGAGAAAACGCTCTGCTTTTTTGGAAGCTACCTCGCTCATCGCGGGCAAAATCCTATTGCTTCCCTGTACCAGATTGATTTGGGCCCGTCGCGTATCCAGATCGGGATAGTCTTTGGGAAGAATTCCCTTTTTGATTTCTGCCAGGGCACCTGCCAGTTCCACTCCGGTAGGTCCTCCACCAACGATCACAAAATTCATCAGAGCGTCCCTTTCATGTAAATCATCCGTCAATAGGGCCTGTTCAAAGTTTTCAAGAATCAGACTTCTCAGATTTAAAGATTGGGGCACCGACTTCATGGCCATGCCATAGGCCTCAATATTCGAATTACCAAAAAAATTGGTCTCCGAACCTGTTGCCACGACCAAATAATCATAGGCAATAGCGCCTATATTGGTTTCCAATCTTTGGTTCGATGTATCAATTCGCATGACCTCTGCCAATCGAAAGAAAAAATTGGGATAGCCTTGCAATACTTTACGGATCGGATATGCGATGGAGTCGGGTTCCAGACCCCCAGTGGATACCTGATACAAAAGGGGTTGGAAAGTATGGTAGTTATGCTTGTCCAACAAAATGACCTGTACATCAAGCCCACATAGTTTTTTGGCCAATGCGATGCCACCGAAACCTCCTCCGATAATTATGATTCGGGGAAAACTGGACTGTGGAATATTCATTTCGGACATGAGTGTAAATTTAAGAATTCCCTTGATTGCTAAACCATTGTACATTGATTTTTTGTAAATCGGGAATAGATGGTCGAACCCTATAGCGAACCGATGCATCCTTTTTCTTGAGTACCGGGATTGAACTATCGGAATGCTTTAAGGAGCATGAGTTTATCAGGAAATTGAAAATTGTTCCACGAGCACATCCATGTCAAATTTGGAAATACGAATCGATAATGGACCAGCAAAACTTATTCTTTATACCTTCGATGTAACAAATCGTGATTTTTGGGTACATATCAGAAAAACTTACCAACCACTTTGAACAAAGAACTGGAGCATCGTTTTGTAACCGAACTTGAGAACAATCAGAACATAGTTCACAAAGTTTGTAGCTTGTACACAAACGATAGGGACTCGCACAAGGATTTATTCCAAGAAATTACCATTCAGTTGTGGAAGGCGTATCCCAAGTTTCGAGGTGATGCCAAGTTCAGTACCTGGATGTATCGTGTTGCACTGAATACGGCAATCACGCTGTATCGAAAATCAAAGAAACGGGTACAGACCCAGGATTATGACTCTGTTATTTTTAGGATAAAGGCCGACGAATATGATGATACCCAAGAAAAGCAGCTCAAACTTATGTACAACGCCATTAAACAGCTTGGGGATATTGATAAAGCCTTGGTCTTTTTATACTTAGAGGATAAAGACTACAGTGAAATATCGGAAACCTTGGGTATAACTGAGGTAAATGCCCGGGTAAAAATGAACCGGGTAAAAAACAAATTAAGAACCATATTAAATCCCTGACCGCAATGGATGAACTGGAACTCTTAAAAAAAGATTGGCAGAACAAGGAAGTGAACCTTCCAAAACTGTCCTATGATGATATCTATAAGATGATATGGAAGAAATCATCCTCCATGGTCAAGTGGATTTTTTACATCAGTATCATTGAGTTTGTTTTTTGGGCCGCCTTGAATATTATTTCGAGCGACCCACAGTATATGCAGAACCTAAAGGCCATGCATATTTACAATGTTATGATGGTGCTGAACTTTATCAATTACGGAATTATCCTCTACTTTATTTTTAAGTTCTACATGAACTACCGAAAAATCTCTGTCACGGATTCTTCACGAAACCTAATGAAAGCGATATTAAAGGTAAAACGTACCGTTACGCAATATGTATGGTTTAACCTCATCATCTTTGCAACCAGCATCATCATCAGTCTTTATGGTGTATTGATATACAGTGATGAAGGGAAGGAAATTGTGGAAGTGGCAATTCAGCAAGGCAACGAGATGACATTTTGGTTTTTGATAATTGCCTTGTCCCTATTGTTCACAGGAGTGCTTCTTGTGGTAATTTGGCTATTTTACAAGGTTCTTTATGGTATTTTGCTCAAACGTCTTAAGGAAAATTATACGGAATTGAGGAAATTGGAAGTTTAATCTCCTTTGTAACTATACCGTCTTTTTTGATGCTCCTCTTCGTATGCTATTAAATCTTCTTGGGGAATGACCCGTAAGAAAGAGGGGTGTTGTTCTATGGCATACTCCAATTTTTCAATAATCGCTTCTACGGATTCGTTGTCATAATCTATTTCCAGGGGAGCTTTGATTTGCATCGACTGCAATATTCCCTTCTTTTTGACACGGAGCCCCTTTTTATCGAAGGAACGCCTGAAACCGTCTATCACAACAGGAACCACTACAGGTTTATATCTTTTAATAATATGCGCGGTCCCTTTTCGCAAAGGTTTCCAAGGTGTAGTGGTACCTTGGGGAAAGGTGATTACCCATCCATCTCGTAAGGCCAGGGCAATATTGCTGATATCGCTCATCTTTACCTGACGGTTAACATCCTGACCATCAGCGCGCCATGTTCGTTCGATACTGATGGAACCCGCGTATGCCAAAATTTTGGTCAGGAGACTTTTTTTCATGGTCTCCTTGGCCGCCACATAATAAATGTTCAATTTGGGCTGCCAGAGATATCCCAAATTCTTGATGCTATCTTCTCTTCCACTCAAACTGGCGTTGAATACATGGAACATCGCCACGACATCAGCGAAGTAAGTCTGGTGATTGCTTACAAATAAAACGTTGTTTTCAGCTAGGTCACGGAGTACTTGCGAGCCTTCAATTTCCAACGTATTGAACCCCTTGTAGCGTTGATGCGTGATAATACCTGCAATACGTATCAACCATTTTTTCAAGAACAAGATATGTCCAAAAGGATTTTCTTTAAAAAGCCCCATATACTACTGTGAATGGCTAATTTACAAAAATGGACTTTATAGCACCTGTTCTAAAAGTTCCTTGATTTCGCTCATCATCATTGCCGTGGCACCCCAGACGGTGTAACCATTTAATTTAAAGGCAGGTACACTGATATTTTTGGCGTAGGAAGTACTTAGTTTTTCCTCGGACAGATTCGCATGGTCCATAAAATCCATAAGGTCGACCTCTACAATGGCAGCTACTTCGCTTTCCTGTATATGGAATGTAAGGGGGTTTTCGCTCAATCCCATAAAGGGCTGTACCAAGTAATTGCTCGGAGGGATATACACCTCGCTAAGTGTTTTTAGAATTTGGATTTTTGTTGGTGACACCCCAACCTCTTCATGGGTCTCACGCAGTGCAGTTGCTAAAGGTGTAGTATCCTCAGGCTCCGATTTCCCCCCTGGAAAAGCGATTTGGTTGGAATGTACACCTTGGTAGGTTTTTCTGAGAATTAGTAGTAGCTGTGTCCGTTGACTTCCATCGGGGTAGAAAAGCGCCATGACCGCGGCCCGTTTTGGATTTTGGGCCTTGATCTTTTTGGACTCCAGCCATTGTTTCCGAAAAGCGGGTGACATTTTATGATGTGATTCCGTTCCAGGCAACGGCAGATTTTTTACTTTTAAGACCTGTTGGTAAAACTCCTGAAAATACATGAGGCGTAAAGAATTAGCTTTTTTTACAAGTATACTACTATTTTTGGTGGCATCCTGCGGTGGGAATTCCAAAAAGCAAGCACAAGAAAACACCGTCCGGATAAAATTTGAGGATACCCTCTCCTTGGTCAAAAAAGAAAACGAGACCGAGAAAAAAACAGAACCGGAAAAAGAAGAGTTCCTTCTCACGGAAGAAAACGCGATAGACTTCTTTTTTAAGTATGCCAAGGAAGAAAAAGCCAACAAGGTAAAACTCACTACGAGTATGGGCAGTTTTACCATACAGTTATATGACAACGTTCCCTATCACAAGGCCAATTTTATTTATTTGACCCGCAAAGGATATTTTGACAATACCCAATTTCATCGCATAGTAGAAGATTTCATTATTCAAGGAGGCAACTCAGATGATATGGAAACCCCAAAAAAAAGAAGGAGCATTGGACGCTATTTGCTTCCACCGGATGCCAAAAAAGGATATAAGCACCATAGGGGCACTATTTCGATGCCGAGCAGTGAACGGGACAATCCCCATAAACTCGCATCCCCTTTTGAGTTTTTTATAGTGGTCACCAAACCAGGCTCGTACCATCTAGATGGATCCTATACCCCGTTCGGAAAGGTGATTCAAGGAATGGATGTAGTAGATGCCATAAACCAAGTTCCCGTTGGTGATGGAGACTGGCCTTGGCAAAATGTCTACATCCTAAAGGCTGAAGTACTTTAATCACGTGGATAGATAGAAGGCAAACTAATACCAAAACGAACCGCTAAAATTCGAAGTAGGATCACAAGAAGGATGGCACTTACATAGGCATACTCTTCAACAACCCCTGATGATTTCAGAATGAAGTACAAGGCCCCACCTAAAATACAGGCAGTGGCATAAATCTCTTTTCTAAAAATCACTGGAATTTCATTACAAAGAATATCCCGAAGCACCCCGCCAAAGCTAGCGGTAATCGTCCCAAGGGCGATGCACATAATCGGAGACAGATTTGCCTCCAACCCTTTTTCAATACCCAGTAAAGTGTAGAGCCCGATACCAATCGTATCAAACAAAAAAAGGGAGGTCCTTAGGTATTTCAATTGTTTTGAAAAGATTATGGTGAACGTCATTGTAACGGGAATGATGATCACGTAGGTTAGATCCCGCATCCAAATAACGGGAGTATTTCCTATTAATAGGTCCCTCAGGGTACCGCCGCCTATGGCAGTAACAAAGGCAATGATGAGCACCCCGAAAAGATCCAATCGCTTTTCCATGGCCACCAAAACTCCCGAAACTGCGAAAGCGACTGTTCCAAAAACGTCAACCAGCTGATAGAGTGTCATTACATTTTTTGGGTGAAGTAGTTGTAATCCTTAAGCACGGTATCGAGATACTGGGCATCATACAATTCTGATTTGGTATTTAAAACGCTCTCAACTTTAACGCGAAGTGCTTTTAACGTTTTAAAATCACTGCTTTTCTTTGCTATCAAATACGTATCCTTTATCAAACGAACATCTTTGTCCGTTAAAACTGTAACATTGGTAAACTTCGGTTGGTACTGTTCCTCTACTTCTTCCAATATGGTATGGGATACCTTGGTCTTGTTTTTAGTACTGATTACCACGGTTCCTGCAGCGGCGTCCCCAAGACGTTGTCTCCGCTCTGAAAAAAGAATACTCAAAATACCGATAGAGCCAAAAAAAATCCATATATCCACCAAACGGAGCATCCAACGCACCAGGTAATTGCTCCAATGTACCGGAGTTCCGTCCAGACGCACTACACGCATTTTGAGAAGCATCTTTCCTACGGTCCTTCCATTAAAAATGCTGTGCATCAACAAACTGTAAAACATCGCGGGAAGAAAAATTAGGGCTACCAGTCCTCTTTGGGTCCACGTATCTTCATAAACAAAGGACAAGGCATCTTTGATAAGATTTACCAAAACTGCGTACATGTATAAAATCAGACCATCGATGAGAAAGGCTATTATCCGCTCCCCCAACCCTACGATTTTATAGTCTAGGTTTACATTTTGTGTAGTATTGATTTGGAGGTTGCCCATATAACATTAATTTTAAGCTTTAGGTAATACATACGTATGCGCGAGGCGGCCTTTGTGAAGCAAAATAAGGAAAAATGGATAGCATTTGAAAAAGCGATCCAGAATGGGTCTTCCACGAATCCGGATGAGTTGGCGGATGGCTATATCCAACTTACCAACGATTTGGCCTATGCGCAGACCTACTATGCTGAAAGTAAGACCCTGTTGTACCTTAACTCGCTTGCCTCACAAGCACATCAGAAAATTTACAAGAACAAGAAAGAGTCCAGAAACCGAATTGTTGAGTTTTGGGGGTATGAGTTTCCGCTATTTTTCAGGCAATACCACAAGACCCTGCTCATCACCTTCCTAATCTTTGCAACCGCCACGGCCATAGGGAGTCTTTCGGCGCTCAATGACGGTACTTTTCTTCGGTTGATCCTTGGGGATGGATATGTTAACTTGACTTTGGAAAATATTGCCAAAGGGGAACCAACTGCCATTTATAAAAGCGGTAGCGAAATTGGTACTTTTCTTGGAATCACCATAAACAATATTCGCGTGGCTTTTTTGGCCTTCGCTTTTGGAGTAATAACCAGCATTGGAACCATTTATATTTTGTTTAGCAACGGTGTCATGTTAGGCGCCTTTGTCACGTTTTTCTACACGAAAGGTGTCTTTTTCGAAGCCAATCGCCAAATCTGGCTGCATGGGACCATTGAAATTTCAGTAATTATAATCGCGGGCTGTGCAGGTCTTATCATGGGGAACAGTATTCTTTTCCCCAAAACATTTTCTCGCCGTGTTTCATTTATGCAAGGGGCAAAGGATGGGCTAAAAGTAGTGGTGAGCACGATTCCTTTTTTTATCATAGCAGGTTTTATCGAAGGTTTCATAACCCGTTATGCCGACATGCCGGACTGGTTGGCCTTTCTAATTATAGGCGGTTCACTGGCACTTATCATTTTTTATTACATCCTATATCCCATACTTCTAAACAAATTACATGAGAAACAACTACATAGAGCTTAGGATCAATCGCGATTTTGGGGATATCCTGTCCATTTATTTCGATTTTCTGAAACAGAACATCAAAAAATTTACCAATGTTTTTCTTAACTACAACGGGATTTTCATCGTTGGACTTTTGATAACGAGTTACCTTCTGGTCTCTGGTTTTGTTGGATTAATTGCGGCGGATGGACTCTATGGCAATGGCAGCGGTTCGGTTTCCGATGAAGATTACCTCATCTACCTCTTTTCAGGATTGGGCATCTTTTTGATTATTTTTTTATTGGTTGCAGGACTGAATTTTAGCATCAGTTCCGCCTATCTTGTAAAATATGATGAAACCTCGGGCAATCATTTTGATAAAAAGGAAGTGTGGCTCCTTTTTAAGGATAGATGGGGGGACATCCTACTTTTTATAATACTGCTCATACCACTGTACATAATCTATTTGGTAGTGGCCATTGTTTTTACGTTTATTCCCCTAATTGGCATCTTTGTACAATATGTACTCCAATTTTTTCTCGCCGCATGGATAGGGGTTTCCTTTTTTTGTATGCTATCAGAAAAAAAGGGGGTAATCACATCGTTTAAGGAGGGATGGACTCTGGTGATAAACAATTTCTGGAGGTCCGTTGGGGTCAACTTTATCTTGGGGCTTTTGAACGGGCTCTTGTTTTTTATCATCCTGCTCATCCCAGGGGTAATAATCGGATTGTATACTTTTCATGTCGTGGAAAATAATGTAGATGTAACCGGCTCTGTCATTTCCATGGTCGTGTATACACTCGCGCTTTGCTTGGTTTTGATTGCCTCGGTCTATGCACAATGTCTTTCCCAATTTGTGAATGGCATTCTGTATTATGCGTTACACGAAAAAACCTATAATGTGAACACCAGAAGCAAGATAGAGCAAATCGGAAAATCAGGATTGTGAGGAAATTTACAGGTATTCTCTTCCTTATCCCCTTATTCATCTTGGGCAATCCACAATCCAAGGATTCGCTCAGTGTATCCTACGATACTGATTCCAAATTGATGGAACGGGGATTTGATGGGGACCTATCCCAAAAATACCAAGGCGATGCGTTCAACTATGAAACCAAGACCGGAGAATCCCAAAATTTATTGCTCCGGGCACTTCGCTGGTTTTTCAATGGTTTGGGGGATATTTTCGGGGTTGACATTCCACCAAATACGCTGGTAATCCTAGAATACCTGATTTATGTGCTCATGGCGGCATTGGTGATTTACCTACTGGTCCGTTTTTTCATCAATGAGAAGTTCAGTTCCATTTTCACCAAAAAGGCCACTTCGCTTTTGGATTTGGACCTGTCCGAAAAACATATTGAAAATTTGGACTTGGACGCACTCATGGAAGATGCGTTGAAGAACAAGGACTATCGCCTTGCCGTGCGTTACCAATTCTTGAAGGTTTTGAAGCGCCTTTCACAAAAGGAGTTGATTGATTGGCATTTTGAAAAGACCAATTCAGATTACCTAAAGGAATTACGGGAGACGCGCTTGAAGACAACTTTTAAGGAAGTATCCTATTTGTACGAGCACATTTGGTATGGGGAAAACACCATAAACAGGCACCAATATGAAAAGACAGACGATAGATTTAATGCTTTGCACATTTTAATCCCGCAATAATTTTGGATAGAAGGTCGAAAATAATACTTGGTGTTTTTTTCTTGGTCGTCCTTGGGATTATCATAACCGAAGTGGTTCGCCCCAGACCTATCAACTGGCGTCCGTCCTACACGAACACGGACAAGATTCCCTTTGGTTGCTACGTACTTTACAACGAACTGCCCACGCTTTTCAAAAACAGTGATATCCAGACCAGCTATGAGAATCCCTATGATGTTTTAATAAGCAGGGATAGCCTGAACACACAAAAATCAGGTTTTGTTTTTATAAACAACTTCATCTACTTTGAAGAACAGGAAACCCTTAAACTTTTGGACTATGTGGACCAAGGGAATACCGTTTTTATTGCTGCTGGGGATTTTGGCAGGTTTCTATCGGACACATTGAACATCAAGCTGCTGTCCGATTATGCCTTGGAAGAGACCGAAGCCAAATTGAATCTCACCCATACCGATTTTAAAAAAGCATCCTATTCCTATGAAAGAGGTATGCTTTACACGCATTTCACCAGTTTGGATACCCTCAATTCCCAGGTGTTGGGACACATTGAGTATACCAAAAGAAATGTTTTGCAAAACAAACCTGATGAATATATAAAAGCACCGAATTTTATACGGACCAAATTTGGCAAGGGCACTTTTTTATTGAACGCCACACCACAGGCGTATACCAATTATTATTTATTGAAGGACAATCAGGATTATGCGGCGAACACCCTTTCTTACCTAGATGAGCAGGAAATACTTTGGGACAACTATAAAAAATCAGGACGTGTGGTAGTCACATCACCCATGCGGTTTGTTCTTACCCAAAACAGTCTAAAATGGGCCTATTATCTCACCATTTCAGGACTTTTGCTCTTCGTTGTTTTTAAAGCAAAGCGGGAGCAACGCATCATTCCCGTCATCAAACCTTTGGAGAATTCTTCCGTAGAATTCGCGCGGACGGTAGGTGCGCTCTATTATCAAAACCGGGACCATGCCGATTTGATACACAAAAAAGTCACCTATTTTATGGCGTATTTGAGGAACCGATATCACATGGAACTTTCCCATATTTCCGAAAAAACCATACGGGAACTGGCCGCCAAATCAGGGAAAGATAAAAAGGAAGTAAAAAAACTATTGGAACTAATCGTTTCATTGAAAAACAGACAGATGCTCACCGAAAAGGACAGCATCGAGCTAAACAAGAGAATAACCAATTTCAAAACATGATTTATGGAAGAAAAAGAGGGGCAGAACGACGGTTTGGAATTTAATTCCAAGATTGATTTAAGCCAACTGCAAAGCGCAGTGGCACAAACCCAAAAAGAATTGGGCAAAGTCATTATTGGGCAAGAACGTATGATAGAGCTATTGATCATTTCCATTTTGGCCAACGGACATTCGTTGATAGAAGGCGTCCCGGGGGTTGCCAAGACCGTAACCGCCAAGCTTCTGGCACGGACCATGGACGTCGATTTTAGCCGTATTCAATTTACGCCGGACCTTATGCCCAGTGATATTTTGGGAACCTCGGTCTTTAACGTAAAAACCTCTGAGTTTGAGTTTAAAAAAGGCCCTTTGTTTTCCAATATAATTCTGATTGACGAAATCAACAGGGCCCCGGCAAAGACCCAGGCCGCGCTCTTTGAAGCCATGGCGGAAAGACAGATTACCATGGATGGAACAGAATATGTCATGGAACCCCCATTTTTGGTGTTCGCCACTCAAAATCCTGTGGAACAAGAAGGTACTTATCGCCTTCCAGAAGCCCAGTTGGACCGTTTTTTGTTCAAAATCAATGTTCAGTACCCATCGCTGGAAGAAGAAGTACAGATTTTGGAACGCAAACACGAGCAAAAAAACCAAGTGGAAGAGGAGTTGGTAAAAGCCGTCTTATCCGCCGTAGAGACTGCCGAGTATCAAAAAATCATCAAGGAGATAACGGTTGAAAAGAACCTTATTACTTACATCGCCTCAATTGTAAACCATACAAGAAGTAACGCCAATCTTTATCTAGGCGCTTCGCCCAGGGCTTCCATAGCGTTAATGGATGCTTCAAAAGCGCTAGCTGCCATGAATGGACGCGATTTTATTACCCCGGACGACATTAAAAAAGTGGCAGCTCCCATATTGGCACATAGAATCATACTTACGCCTGAACGTGAAATGGAAGGGTTGACCGCAGGCCAGGTCGTGAACCAAATTATTGAAAGCATCGAAATCCCAAGATAAAACTTACGGTTGAAACGATTTTTTGGACATATTTACTTGCAACAGCGCTTTTTTACAGTACTGGTCTGTATTATTGTAGGTTTCCTGTTGTCCTACATTTTCGAAGAAATCTACGGTGTTTTCAAGATTCTCTTTTTTGCCCTAGTTCTTTTGTTGCTAGTGGATTATCTTTTGCTGTTCACCTCAAAAGGTAAAGTAGTGGCCAACCGAATCTTGCCGGATAAACTCTCCAATGGGGACGCAAATCCCATTCAGATTTCAATTACCAATAATTACCTGTTCCACACGCGTTCCAAAATCATTGATGAGTTGCCCTTTCAATTTCAAAAGCGGGATTTTAAGCTCAGTTGCTCCTTGAAACGAGGAGATACCCGGCTTTTTGAATATACGTTACGCCCCACAGAAAGAGGGGTTTACACTTTTGGCCATTTAATCGTATTTACCGCTTCCCCCATTGGTCTGTTGGCAAGGCGGTATCGCTACAATACCTCGGATGAAGTCCCGGTGTACCCTTCCTTTTTACAACTTCGGAAATATGATCTCATCGCCTTCACCAATCGTTTGCACGAGTACGGTTTGAAGAAAATAAGGCGGATTGGCCACACGATGGAATTTGAACAAATTAAAGAGTACGTTCAGGGAGACGATATCCGAAACATCAACTGGAAGGCCACGGCCAAGAAAAGTCAGCTGATGGTCAACCAATACCAGGATGAAAAGTCGCAGCCCATATATTCTATAATCGACAAGGGTAGGGTGATGAAAATGCCATTTGAAGGGCTGAGCTTGCTGGATTACGCCATTAACGCCACCTTGGTCATCAGTAACATTGCCTTGAAAAAACAGGATAAGGCAGGGATGTTCGCTTTTAGCAATAAAATTGAGAACCGTGTGGTCGCGGAGCGGCGAAATTCACAAATGAACCTGATACTGGAAACACTTTACAATTTAAGGACCGATTTTGTGGAGAGTGATTTTAGTAGACTTTATGTGGACGTCAAAAGAAACCTGAATCAACGCAGTTTGCTATTGCTGTATACCAATTTTGAGACCTTGGACGCCCTATACCGTCAAATGGGCTATTTACAAACCATGGCCAAACAGCATTTGTTAGTGGTCATCTTCTTTGAAAATACGGAACTCGATCTCTTCGCCGATAAGAAAGCAGAAAGCACCCAGCAGATTTTCGAACAGACCATTGCCGAAAAGTTCGTTTATGAAAAGAAATTGATTGTCAACGAGTTAAGAAAGCATGGGATTCAAACCATATTGACCAAACCGGAAGATTTGACCATCAATACAATCAATAAATACTTAGAAGTAAAAGCTAGGGGAATGATTTAGGAGCTACGGAAAAATGCTCCAATACAGTATCAGAAAATCCGAGCGGAGTCAATTGAGGAAGCTGGGACGTTTTGTCCCGTTCTATTTCCGCATCTAGATCCATCGGGTAATAGTGCATGTTATAAAACGTGGTCTCCCTACTTTTACTGTAACGAAGTCGTTTGTTTCGCTTTTTTGAAAAAAGTTCAATGGCAATTCCTACGGTCACCCCGCCTAGAATAGTAGCGATTAAATCATCATTGTCCCAGCCGTTTTCGCGTTGGCCGGCATCTACGGCTTCTTTGGCCACTCCGATAAGCGTGCTCCCAACAACAGCTCCGGCAAAAGTCCAAACGCGATTTCCATCAGAAGCTTTTTTGGCCACACCGGCGCCCACCAATCCAAAGAGACTGCCGCCCACAAAATGAAGGGCTTTATCGCGTTCCACCTGTGCCTGCAAATGCAGAACTAAGCATAAAACGACCAATGTGGGGATTACTCTTTTCATACACCTTAAAAGTATCAAAAAGTAGTTGTAAAACCTATAATGGGAATACTTCTTTTACAGCGAGATTATACTCTGTTATCAGGTCTTCAAAAAGGGTTGCCACGGGTTTAATCCCATGGATTAGCCCAGACACCTGACCGATTTCAAGTTCACCTTGTTCCATATCCCCTTCAAACATTCCCTTTTTGGCACGGGCTCGTCCCAGCAGCGTTTTTAATTCTGCTATTGAAGCATTTTGTTGATAAGCCGCTTGCACTTCTTCATAAAACCTATTCTTGAGCATTCGTACCGGTGCAAGTTCTTTTAATGTAAGCTGCGTATCACCCTCTTTTGCATCTACGACTGCGTTTTTGAAGGCATTATGGGACGAGGCTTCGGTACTGGCCACAAAACGACTCCCGATCTGGACCCCATCCGCACCTAAAACCATAGCCGCCAACATAGCTCTTCCCGTGGCAATACCTCCGGCGGCAATAAGTGGAATCTGAATCTGTTCCTTTACCAAGGGAATCAAGACCATGCTCGTGGTTTCGTCACGACCATTGTGCCCCCCTGCCTCAAATCCCTCTGCAACAATGGCATCAACACCGGCATCTTGGGCTTTTAAGGCAAATTTCACACTGCTTACCACATGGACCACGGTGATTCCCTTTTCTTTCAAGAAAGCGGTCCATGTTTTGGGATTTCCAGCAGAAGTAAAGACAATTCGGACTTCATTATCAACAATGACCCGCATCAGCTCCTCCAAATCTGGATACAACATAGGGACATTTACGCCAAAGGGCCGCTTTGTGGCCTGTTTGCACTTTTTGATGTGTTCTTCTAAAACTTCAGGGTACATACTACCAGCACCCAAAATGCCCAATCCCCCCAAATTGGAGACCGCTGAGGCCAAACGCCAGCCGCTGGCCCATATCATGCCAGCCTGCACGATGGGATATTGTATATCGAATAAACTGGTAATTCTGTTTTTGACTTCCATCCCTACGAAATAACCCCGGATCCTACGAGTTCGTCCTCTAAATACCAAGCGACAAATTGACCTTCTGTTATGGCCGACTGTTTTTGTTCAAAGTCCACATAAAGTCCTGATGTTGTTTTATGTAAGGTAGCTTTTTGCAGCGGTTGTCGGTATCTTATCCGGGCTTGTACCTCAAGGGTTTGGTCTGATTTTAGCGACAAATCAGGTCGTACCCAATGTACCTCATCCTCCTTTACAAACAGCGTTTGCCGAAACAGCCCGGGATGGGATTTTCCCTGTCCCGTGAAAATGATATTGTTTTCCACATCCGTTTCAATGACAAAAAGAGGTTCTTTGGTACCGCCCACATCCAAACCTTTTCGCTGGCCAATGGTGAAATAATGGGCCCCCTGGTGCTCGCCTACCACAGTGCCATCTGAAACGGAATATTCTTTTTTTTCGGCGAGAAACGCCAATTCTTCTTGTTTCGAATGAAAACCCCTTCCATTTTCTTGAAAGTGGCTTGCGGTAGAAGGCACTTCTACGATAACCCCTTTCTTTGGTTTGAGCTTTTGTTGCAAAAATTCTGGTAATCTAACTTTTCCAATAAAGCAAAGTCCCTGTGAGTCCTTTTTATCGGCCGTTATCAAATGGTTATCGGCAGCGATTTTACGAACTTGGGATTTGGTCAATTCTCCAATGGGAAAAAGCGTCTTGGACAATTGTTGCTGAGATAACTGACAAAGAAAATAAGACTGGTCCTTATTCTCGTCGACTCCTGCTAAGAGTTGGTAGGACTCACTGCCATCTTCCTCAATGATTGTTCCTTTTCGGCAATAGTGGCCTGTGGCTACATAATCTGCACCCAATTGCAGCGCAATTTTTAGGAAGACATCAAATTTAATCTCCCTATTGCAGAGAACATCAGGATTTGGGGTGCGCCCTTTTTCATATTCATTGAACATATAGTCCACAATACGTTCCTTATACTCAACACTCAAATCAATGGTCTGAAAGGGAATCCCCAATTTCTCGGCAACGATAAGAGCATCATTACTATCTTCCAACCAAGGACATTCATCAGAGATAATGACCGAATTGTCGTGCCAGTTTTTCATGAAAAGACCAATTACCTCATATCCCTGCTCTTTCAATAAATAAGCAGCGACGCTGGAATCTACTCCTCCTGACAAACCGACAACTACCTTCTTCATACGCTTTATGTTCACGGTGCAAAATTACAAAATAGCTCTTGAAAATTTGATGACAGCAATACGTCGAGCTAAAAACAGAACCTAACATCAAATAAATGAAAAACGTTATGCTTTTGTGATAAAATTTTGAGCTTTATCAAATAAAATTGAACGGTGCATTTGTTAAAGGCTTTACAAAAGTTAAAATAGGCATGACCTAGAATCAAGAATGCATCTGTAATGTGGACTACAATACGTCCTACTGTCAAATACAAGAACAAAAAACCAAATGAATTGAAAATGAAAACCATTCCACAACCAGGAAAGCTCCTAATCCTTTGTATACTGTCTTTTTTTGTCATTACCTGTAGCAATAATGACGATGATGTCAGTCCTGAAACTGAAAATGAAATTAGTACTACAGATGGCAATCCAAATGCTACCCCATCATTACCTAACATAGTAAGGTTGGCCGGTTCCGTAGATATGCTAAGCACCCTTCTTGATGCCATCGATACCGCGGATGCGGGGATTGCCGAAACACTTTCGTCCGAAGGGGCTTTTACCGTTTTCGCACCCTCTAACGATGCATTTACCGATTTGTTCGATCAATTGGAAGATTTTGACACTTTGGCCGATTTTGATGAAGCAGAAGAAAAGCAGCTACTGGCCCTAATTCTTCAATACCATGTAATTGCCGACAATGAGGCGTTCTCCAACAATCTGACCGATGGAACGGTCTTGACCACATTGCAGACCGAAGAACTGAATATCATAGTGGACGGCAGCGTGTTTGTACAAGACAAGACAGACGAACTGGCCGAAGTGATCGGTGCCGATAATGATGCATCCAATGGCGTGGTCCATATCGTGGACAAAATAGTATTGCCCCAAGCTGCACTGGATGTGCTCTTCCCAAAACCGAGCCTGGTCGAATTGGTAATGGACACAGAAGAATTGTCCTTGTTGGAGGAGGCGGTCATCAAAGCGAACTTGGTAGATGCCTTGAACGGCGAAGGACCCTTCACGGTATTTGCTCCGACCAACGCTGCAATCGAAGAACTCTTTACACTTCTCGGGGACACTTTTACCAGTTTTGATGACTTTGACAATTTCCTGGAATTGCAAATCCTAGAGCAGATTTTGCTGTACCATGTAGTTCCCGCTAACCTAAACTTGTCCGATTTGACCCCAGGACCTGTCAATACCTTACTTGAAAATGAAATGTTGGAAATTGTTGTGGACGGAAACACTTTTGTACTTGGAGATGCCTCAGATATCAATGCCAACATTATAACACCTGACCAAGAAGCCAGTAATGGAGTGGTCCATCTTATCGATAAGATTTTGATTCCGCAAGAAATCCAGAATTTTTTGAATACCATCAATCCCGATGACCCAAGTAGTGGTTTGCCTACCTTAAAAGAATTGGTGGAAAACTCGGAAGAACTTGAATTCCTCGAAGCCGCCTTGAAATTGACCGGCCTATTGGAGACGCTTGGCGAGGACGGTCCGTTCACCGTTTTTGCACCAACGAGTGAGACCATTAGCTTTTTATTCGCGCTTATTGGGGGTTCTGTTGGAAGCATTGAAGATTTTGACCTGGATTCTGAGATTGATATTTTAAGAAAGGTGCTGAGTTATCACGTGGTACCTGGAACATTCACTTCCGCCGATTTAACCCCTGGGAACCTAACTACTTTACTTCCAAATGACGGATTCGAAGTAGCGGACCTTATGGGTGAATTGGTTTTGGTTGATGGGCTGCATCTCCCCGTGCACCTATTGGACACGGATATCCCAGCAAAAAATGGAATAATCCACACCATAAATAGGGTCATGGTACCCGAGACGGTAATAGATGCAATTCTTACTGAAACTGAACAAAACTTCTTGGACCATATTGGACATTTTGTAGAATCTGACCAATTTGTATATGCCTTTATGCTTGTTAGGGATAGCTTTGAAGATGTTTTGGAAGGGGATGGGTTCACTTTATTTTTACCGAACAATTCAGCCTTTTTAGAATTGTTTGAAGATTTAGAAGGTATTGAATCCCTTGAGGATTTTGATACAATAGATGAACTTTACCTTCTTGGGGAGATTTTATTGTACCATTGTGTCCAAAATAGTACAATCCTTTCATCCAGTTTGTTTAACGATAAGGAATTGAAGACCTTGCAAGGGGAAACCTTGAAGGTCAAAATGGGTAATGGCGTCTTTATCTTAGACAAAACTGATATACCAGCGAAAATCACATCCCCTGATATAGAAGTACTTAATGGTGTAATTCATACAATTGACAAAGTATTGCTTCCTGGACAGGTACTTCATCAAATTTCATCCTAGAAACTTGGTTTTTTCTTAATTTTTTATCCGGTCAACCTATAATCAGGTTGACCGTTTTTTTTAAGTCTTCCCATTTTGTTTAAGTCTTTTTGTTAAACTTTTTATAAATAAGTATAAACAAAAGCAACTGTTTTAGTTGAAATTAATCTTAAAAACATTAAACAAAATCTAAAAACAGTTTCTATGAAAACACTAATTAAGTTATCTCAAATTACACTAGTGATTTTTTCTTTGGTATTGGTATCATGTTCCGATGATGACGATGCACCAAATACAAATCCCCCAGGCCCAGAGACGAATATTGTTGAAACCGCACAAGCTACCCAAGACCTCAGCAGCTTGGTGGCCGCCTTACAACAAGCGGACCAAAGTCCCGATAATGACTTGGTTGCGGCTTTGAGTGGTGATGGACCATTTACGGTATTCGCTCCAAATAACGCAGCCTTCACCGACCTTTTGGCACAGTTGGATGGGTTCGATACCTTAGCCGACTTTAATACAACTGAATTACAAAACCTTTTGGCCGTAATTCTACAATATCACGTTATCGCGGGTACTACCGCATTTTCCACCGATTTAAGCGATGGACAAACCTTGAATACACTTTTGGCAGATGCATCTTTGACCGTTTCGAGAGATGGAGGTGTTTTCATCCAAGATGCTACTGATGTTGATGCGGAAGTGATTCTCGCTGATGTAGAAACTACGAATGGAATTGTCCATGTTATTGATAAAGTTCTTTTGCCACAGACTATCTTGGACCAGTTGGCTGACATTATATTGGTGCCCATCACCGATTTGGCCATAGCCAATCCCAACCTTCAAAGTTTGGTAGCAGCACTTACAGCTGCAAATGGAGACCTTCCTACCGTTTTACGTGGAGATGGCCCCTTTACCGTTTTAGCTCCAACCGACGACGCATTTACTACATTCCTTGACGGACAGGAAATCGGAGATTTGGACGTTGAAGTTTTGACAAATGTATTGCGCAACCACGTTATTAATGGAGAATTACTTTCTACAGATTTAGAGAATTTAGGTTCAGGTTATACCAGCACATTGGCCACAGGTGTAGATGAGCAAAATGTGAGCATCTTTTTTGATGCCACCGATGGCGTTGAGTTCAACGGTGTTTCCACGGTGACGACCCCAAATGTACAAGCATTAAATGGAGTGGTGCATGTTGTCAATACCGTTATCGATATTCCTAACGTTGTAGACCACGCCGTGGCCAATCCAAATTTATCGGAATTGGTAACTGCATTGACTGATGGTGGAAATACTACTTTCACCGATTTACTTTCAGATGCTACTGGCACATTTACGGTTTTTGCACCGGTAAATGCAGCTTTTGACGCTTTTGATAATCCAAACAGCAACGACATCAACGCCGTATTGTCCAATCACGTAGTTTCTGGAATAGCTGCATTCAGTACTGGATTGATGAATCAATACGTCAACACACTTGCAGAGTTTGACACTGAAGAAAATTTGAGTCTCTATGTCAATACAGATGACGGCGTTACCCTTAATGGAATAAGTGACGTAGTGGAAGCGGATATTGTAGCTTCCAATGGCGTGATTCATGCGGTGAACACCGTAATTGACTTGCCTACCGTGGTGACCTTTGCTACAGCTGATCCTAATTTCAGTACGTTGGTCCAAGCTTTGACGACTTTGACGCCAAGTGTAGACTTTGTATCGGTACTTCAAGCGCAGGATGGCAATGGCGATGATCCCTTTACCGTCTTTGCTCCTACCAATGCAGCATTTGATGCCTTGACCGCAATCCCTATGGAGGATGACTTAATCCCTATCCTTCAACATCATGTAATTGCAGGTGCCAACATCCGTGCAGGAGACTTAACTGAAAACGGAAATACGGTAACCCCTGCCACTTTAGAAGGTGATACGTTCACCATTACCTTACCTGGTACCAATGGTAATATTGCCGATGTAACCGATGGTGCTGGAAATACCGGCATTGGAATAGACCAAGTTGACGTCCAAGCCATCAATGGCGTAATCCATGTATTGGATGCTGTTTTGACGCCAGACACTAACTAAAACTTTTCACAAGGGATACTGAGAGAACTTCAGTATCCCTTTTTTTAACCTAAAAACACATATGAAATGAAAAAAGTGCTACGATTGAGGAGCTTTCTCCTCCTGCTTTCTATTGCCTTATTTACCGTATTTGCCTGTAGCGATGATGATGAACAAGCACTGGCAGAAATGATTGCGGACGAACAACTCAACATCGTTCAGACTGCCCAAAATACAGATGCCTTAAGTTCTTTGGTGGCGGCCCTTACCGCAGCGGACGTAAATGAAGATTCAGATTTAATTGGCACCTTGAGCGGTGAAGGTCCGTTTACGGTGTTGGCGCCAACAAATGATGCTTTTGATGCGTTATTGCAAAGTCTGGAGGGATTTGATTCCTTAGAAGATTTTGATACTGAAGAAGAAAGGGCCCTGTTAGGAACCATTTTACAGTACCACGTTGTCGCCGGCAGTACCCTTGCTTCTACCGATTTGAGCGACGACCAAGCATTGACTACTGTCCAAGGAGAAAATGTAACCGTCAAAAAAGATGGAGATGATGTGTTCTTTGATGATGCAACGGACAATGACGCCCAAGTAATTATCCCTAATGTGGCCACTTCCAATGGTATAGTCCACGTGATAAACAAGGTCTTGTTGCCCCAAGAAGTTATAGACGCCCTGACTCCACCGGATGACCCCGGAACTTTAGTGGATATTGTTGTAGCCACCGAAGCTTTATCACTCCTAGAAGCTGCTGTAATCAAAGCTGACTTGGTTGATACCTTGAATTCCGAAGGTCCTTTCACGGTCTTCGCACCAACAGACGATGCCTTTGTGGCGCTACTGGATATTTTGGGGGATGATTATGTTTCGCTGGACGATTTTGATACCGAGGAAGAAATTGATTTGTTACGCAATATTTTGTTATATCATGTTATTCCTGCGCAAGTGCTGGAAGCTGACTTGGAAGTTGGGGATGTACCAACTGCCTTTACCGATAACTCCATATCCGTCATAGCTTCCGAAAACACGTTTGTGATTGGAGATGCCTCCGAGACCAATGCGAACATCACAGATACAGATATTTTGGCCTCAAACGGTGTAGCACATACCATAGATAAAGTGCTGTTACCACAAGCCGCTTTGGATTTTGTGGAGTCCTTACAATTAAAGACCATCGTGGAAATCGCCATCGAAACAGACGATTTAAGTCTATTGGTAGATGCTCTGCAAGCCGTCAATGCTGGACTTGTTGAAACTTTGAGCAGCGAAGGGCCTTTCACGGTTTTTGCACCTACAAATCAGGCATTCCTTGACCTTCTGGACATTCTGGGAGATGATTACAACAGTCTTTCCGACTTCGATACACAGGAGGAAATTGATTTGTTAATCGACATTTTAACCTACCATGTTGTTTCAGGAACAGCTGCTTTCTCAACCGATTTGAGCGATGGACAGCACATTCCTACCGTATTCGGCGATAACGTTGGTATAAGACTTACTAATGGTACTGTACATGTGGTAGACGCTTCTGATGATAATGCCACTGTGGTACTACCTGACGTAGCCGCCAGCAATGGTGTGGTCCACGTGATTGATAAAGTCTTGCTACCTCAAGTTGCTTTGGACTTTGTGGCTTCGCTTCAGCTAAAAAATATAGTTGAGATTGCTGTGGAGACAGACGACTTGAGTGTTTTGGTAGATGCTTTGACAGCTGCCAATGCGGGTCTGGTCGAAACCTTGAGCAGTGAAGGGCCATTTACTGTTTTTGCTCCAACCAACCATGCGTTCGTAGATTTACTGCATGCTTTGGGGGATGACTTCAATAGTTTGGCAGATTTTGACACGCAAGAGGAATTGGATATCCTGGTAACGATTCTCAAGTACCATGTTGTGGCCGGAACGGCAGCATTTTCGACAAGTTTATCAAATGGACAGCAAATACCCACGTTCCAAGGTGAGAAGGTCGGAATTGTCCTGACGAATGGTACCATTCATATTGACGATGCCACGGATGATAATGCTTCGGTTGTACTTCCGGACGTTCAAGCAAGCAATGGTGTGGTCCATGTAATCGACAAAGTACTGTTGCCACAAGCCGCTTTGGATGCGCTTACTCCACCAACTCCCAATATTGTGGAGCTTGCCCAGTCCGTAGATGACCTTAGCCTTTTGGTAGATGCCTTGATACAGGTCGACGCGGGATTGGTTGAAACGCTAAGCGGAGATGGCCCATTTACGGTCTTCGCTCCAACCAACCAGGCTTTCGCCAGTTTACTGCATGCCTTGGGTAATGAGTTCAATAGCTTGGCCGATTTTGATACCCCAGAAGAGAAGGAGTTGTTGGCCAAAATACTCACCTATCATGTAGTGGCAGGAGATGCGTTCGCCGCAGATGATATCAAGGATCACCAGAGATTCCATACCGTTCAGGGAGAGGATCTGATCGCCGTTTTCAAACACAGAAATGGGAAAGACCAATTATTCATCCGCGATAAAACACATATTGATGCGAAGGTAATAGGTGCCGACAATTTCGCCAGTAACGGAGTGGTACACGTAATAAACAAAGTTTTGTTACCGAGAGAAGTACTGGACGCGCTGCATTAAACGAATGTAAAGCCTATTTTTGTAAGCTTTTTACTACTAATAAACTCCCTTTATTTCGATAAAGGGAGTTCTTTTATCGGGTGAAAAAAACCGTTCGTCGATGACACATCAAAAGGGTGTTTTTTACCATACAAAAACCCTCCATTTGACAACTATTAATTTTTTAAACTAGTATTCTGCCGCATCTTTGAAGTCCCAAATCTTTCCAAACTATACCTATCCATGCAAAACGCCTCCAAAAGATGGAGGCGTTTTTTATTTATTGGCTGGGTGGTTTTCAATATTCGTCCTCCGCTTCAAGTACTTCTATAACTTCATAACCGTCTTCAACTGCTTGATAAACGGCTTCGTTCAGTTCATAAGCGGTAACACCCTCAAAATCGATTTCCTGTGCATCCTCGGGTAATTCGTTGACGATTGCCCCGATCGGGGGTTTGGCAATTTCAAAAGAATCCTTGGATTCTCTATAAAACAAACCATCTGCGTAATTGTAATTGGTCCCACCAACATTGATCACCACGGATGTGGCCGGTAAAGCCCTTAGACGAAATCCTCTGGGGGGAAAGGTCCGTACGTATACTCCTCCCCTTTTAATGTAGTACATACCACCAACCGGATAATAATTTATCCGCCTAAAGGTAATTGCTCGTGTATTGGCAGGTAAACGCTGTAGCGTTCTTCGATATACTCTTCGGTTTTGCCTCCGAACGCGTCTTTTTACCCGTCGGTTCTTTCGAACGGCCCTAACCGTTGGCCTATCTACCACAACTTGTGCTTCAACACATTCTGTGGAACCAATAAAAATAAATACAAAGATAAATAGCGCTAAATATAGATTTTTCATAGTATCGATGAAGTAGGTTTAATTGTTTGACTATAGTTAAACCCAAAGGTTTAATAGGGTCAATCCTAAAAACGGAAAAAACCTGAACATCGTATCAAAATCTATCTTCTTCCCCCTGTTTTCTTCTGGGCTTCAGCCTGTTCCATCATTTCTCGCATTTTGCGCTGGAACTTGTTCTCTTTTTTGGGCTTCTTTTTGTTCTCCTGGATTTGGGCATGGATTTTATTTTCATCCAAAATGTAGTTCTTTATCGCCAACATGATGAATATGGTTATCAAATTGGAAATAAAATAATATAGACTCAAACCACTTGCGTAATTATTGAAGAAAAACAACATCATCAAAGGAGACAGGTACATGATAAACTTCATGTTGGGCATCCCCGGTTGTTGTTGCATCTGCATGGTCTGCCCCGTGGTCAAGGTCATATAAAAGAAGATGGCAATAGAAGCCAAAATCGGAAAAAGACTTACGTGATCTCCGTAAAACGGAATAGCAAAAGGAAGGTTGAAAATCGTATCATAAGAAGAGAGATCCTCGGCCCATAAAAACGATTTCTGCCGCAACTCAAATGAAGTAGGAAAAAACATGAACAGTGCGTAAAAAATAGGTAGCTGAAGCAAGGCCGGAACACAACCGCTCATCGGACTGACCCCAGCTTTGTTGTACAGCTTCATGGTCTCTTGCTGCTTTTTCATGGCATTGTCCTTGTATTTGTCATTGATTTCCGTTATTTCGGGCTTTAGGACCTTCATTTTTGCTTGGGACAAATACGATTTATAGGTTACTGGGGACAAAGCCAATCGAACCACTATGGTCATTATGATAATGGCAATACCATAAGGAAGGAAAGAACTCAAGAACGCATAAAATGGGGTAAATACATATCGATTGATCCAACCAAAAATTCCCCAACCAAAAGGAATCGATTCTACCAGACCCAAGTCTTTATAATCATCCAGAACCTTCGCATCCGTAGGTCCGTAATACCAATGCATATTTTCGGACAACTCCCCACCTTTCAAGTTCAAGGATGCTTGAGCACTGTACTCTTTGGTAAATTTGGTGTCTTTGCTTTCCTCTTCCACTAAATTTTTGGAGCGGAGTTCAACAGTTTCAAAAGGGTCATCCGCAGCTAAAATAGAACTGAAAAAATGCTGCCGATACGACAACCATTTCACATCTACTTCACTTTCTTCATCCGAGTCGCTACTATCGGAAAGCTTACTTATTTTGCCTCCATCGTGATTATAGGTAAGTCGCGTGTACCTGTTTTCATAATTGACACTTTTGTTGTGCCGTATTCCCTTCAAATCCCATTCTAAGGTAATGGGCCTTCCATCGTTGAAAATTCCATTCAAACCTTGCGAACGTATGGTAAAATCCACCAAATACTCCTCGGGTTTCATTTCATATCGATATTCCAAAAACTGATTTTCAGAAACTTTTGCTTTCATGGAGAGTACTTGAACTCCTTCATTTTGGGTCAGACTGGGTTCAAAGAACAAGTCTGAAGTACTGAGGGTTCTGTTATCTGACGTAACAAAGTTTAGTGCAAAATTGGCGTTGCCATCTTTTATGAGAAATACTGGAATGGAATCGTAGGTCACAAATTCCTTCATTTTGGCCTGAACGATTTGACCACCTTGGTTGGCAATTTGAAGATGGAGCACTTGGTTTTCCAGGGTTGTGATTTTATCGGAAACCTTTGTGAATCCAAAGGCACCCACCTGGTTTTTATAACCCGCCAGCGCGGTCGAGTCCGCAGTGTTTAAAGTCTTCTTTACAATTTTCGCCTCATCCTTAGGGGTCTCCTCCTCCTTTTTGACAGCTGCCTCCACTTTTTCCTGTTCTGCCTTTTGGGCCTCCAATTCCTCTGCTGTAGGCTGATTTTGATAAAACATAAAAATCAAAATCCCAAAAATCAACACAAACCCAATCAGGGAATTGATGTCCAACTTCTTTTCCTCCATGAAACGTATTTAATAAAAAACTTAGGTAATATCAATGTTGGCAAATATATGTCCAAAACTGCAGTTTATGCCAAACTGGCATTAGTTTGTTGCTGTTTTTGTGCCAATACCGCTTTTACAAAACCAACAAACAGAGGATGTGGGTCCGCGACAGTGCTCTTATATTCGGGATGATATTGCACGCCGATAAACCAGGGATGGGATGGGATTTCCACGACCTCCACCAGTCCGGTCTTTGGGTTAAATCCAGAGGCTACCAATCCCGCTTCTTGCATTTGGGTCTTGTAGGCGTTATTGAATTCGAACCGATGCCTGTGCCTTTCCGAAATCTCCGTTTGACCATAAACTTCGTGGACCAAGGTATTTTTTTCCAACTGGCAATCCCAAGCTCCCAAACGCATGGTCCCGCCCATATCTGTGACCGATTTTTGTTCTTCCATCAGATTGATTACCGGGTGGGAGGTTTTTAAATCCATTTCCGTGGAATTGGCCGATTGAAATCCCAATACGTTGCGGGCGAACTCTATGACCGCCATTTGCATACCCAAACAGATTCCTAAAAAAGGAACCTCATTTTCACGGGCATACCGCACCGCTAAAATTTTACCTTCTATACCTCGCTCACCAAAACCTGGAGCCACCAAGATACCATCGAGACCCATGAGTTTTTTGTCCATGTCATTTTCCGAAATATGTTCGGAGTGAATGGTGCGAATGTTAACCTTTACTTCATTCGAGGCACCGGCATGTATAAAGGATTCCAAAATGGACTTGTAGGAATCCTGTAATTCCACATACTTTCCGATAAGTCCGATGGTCACCTTACTTTTTGGGTGCTTATGGCGATGTAAAAACTGTTTCCAACGTTCCAAATCCGGTTCTTTCTCATCAGGTAGCGCCAACTTTTTCAGTGCTACCTTGTCGAGCCCTTCTTCTTGCATCAACAAAGGGACGTCATAAATAGTGGAAGCATCGATCGATTGGATGACCGCTTCTTGTTTTACATTGCAGAACAGGGCCAATTTCCTTTTTATGTCATTGGATATCTCATGTTCGGTTCTACAGACCAAAATATCGGCCTTGATTCCGCTCTCCATCAAAGTCTTGACCGAATGCTGTGTCGGTTTTGTTTTTAACTCCCCGGCAGCGGATAAGAAAGGAACCAAGGTGAGATGTACCGCGATTCCGTTGTCTTCGCCCACTTCCCAGAGCAGTTGCCGCACCGCCTCAATATAAGGCAAGGATTCTATATCACCCACCGTTCCACCTATTTCGGTAATAACGATATCATAATCACCACCTTTGCCAAGGATTTGGATACGCTCCTTTATCTCATTGGTAATATGGGGAACTACTTGTACCGTTTTTCCTAAAAACTCACCGCGTCGTTCTTTTTCAATGACACTTTGGTAAATTCTCCCCGTGGTTACATTATTTGCCTGGGAGGTGCGGACATTCAAAAAACGTTCGTAGTGCCCCAGGTCCAAATCGGTTTCTGCCCCATCATCAGTAACATAACATTCCCCGTGTTCATAAGGATTCAGAGTACCTGGGTCCACATTGATATAAGGGTCCAATTTTTGAATCGTGGTTCGGTAACCCCTGGCCTGAAGTAACTTGGCCAATGAGGCTGCGATGATTCCTTTACCTAAAGAAGAAGTTACGCCACCCGTAACGAAAATGTATTTTGTCTGGGACATCATGGGATTTCTATTACGGGAGATAAAGGTACAAATTGAAGTGCAAACGGAAGCGGCCCGTAAGGAAAATAATTCTTTTCGACTACTTTACAACTGGATTATTATGTGGATAAATTTAACCTTTTGAAAACTTGAAGGTGTCCCTGAAGAAATTCTTTATTCCTACTTTATGGACCTATTTAGAAAATATATCTCTACCTAAAAAATTAAACTAATGCAGAAGCGTCTCGTTTTTCTATGTTTTTTTCTGATAACATCAGGTCTTCTTGGCATTTCTTGTAGCAGCGATTCTGAGCCATTTGATAGCGCCAATGAGGAAATCAATGAAGAAACCTCCACTGAAGATGAGACCGACCAGGGTTCCACTGACGATACGAACGACGGTTCCAGTGAAGAGAATACCGATGACGATTCCCCAAATAACGACACGGACACTTCTGGAGAGGACGATACTTCTGATGACGGGAGTATGAACGGGGACCAGGGTGACTCTGATGGCGATAACATGGATGATGATTCTGCTGCAGATAATGGCACCCAAACAACACTGCTCACTGGAAATTGGCGGTTGGTCAGTGCCACGGTGGAAAATGGTGAGGCATCCACAACCTTTAACAACGCGGTGGTCACCTTCCCTTTTTCTTCAAGTTCCAAAGAGGAGAACGTGGATATTACCTTCCAAGAAAATCCGAATATTATCCAAGGTATGGGACAATACACCAATGTCCTTGAATTTACCATTATCAATCAAAGTTTTACCGAAGAGACCACTTTTAATAGCCCGCTGACCAATGGGAACTGGGAAATCATGGACAACCAACTGATAATAAGTGACAGCGACCAAACGGATGGAGCGTTTACCGTGGTACAGTTGACCTCCAACACCGCTACTTTACAAACTGAATTTGAGGAAACGGTACCTACGGAAGATTTCGAGCTTGATGTAACGGGAGTTTTGGTGATCGAGCTCGCACGAAATTAGATCGCTAAAATCTCGGGTATTCTTTTTGAAGTTTTCGAATCAAATCCTCCAAACCATTGTCCTTTACCGTTAGCATTGTATCCAGATAGTTTCCCAACGTTCCATTTGGAAAACCTTTCTGCTTGAACCAAACGAGGTATGGCAGTGGCAAATCGACCAAATAGCGTCCTTTATATTTGCCAAAAGGCATTTTATAATGGGCCAACTTTACAAAATCTTCAGAATTGGGCTGTATTTCCATGTATTGTGCTAAAGTACTACCTTTCCCAAAGCAATTCATCAACCTATGAAAAGACGCAATTTTATAACCACGGCCGCGATTGGTTCGGTGAGCGCAGTGACGCCTGCAGGAATATCCAGGAAAAGTGACACAAGACAGGAATTTCAATTAAAAAACAATATTAACCACAGTGTGTGTAAGTGGTGTTTTAATCATTTGCCCTTGGAGGATTTTCTCAAAGCACTTGTTGGTCTTGGCATATATGCCATTGATCTTATCGGTCCTAAAGACTGGCCGCTATTGAAGAAATACGACATACATTGTTCTATGTGCAACGGGGCTGAAATAAGTCTTACTGAAGGATGGAATGATCCCGAATACCATGAAAAGCTGATTGCGAATTATACCGAAATCATCCCAAAGGTTGCAGAAGCAGGATACACCAACCTTATTTGCTTTAGTGGTAACCGTAGGGGCATGAATGATTATGTGGGATTACAGAACTGCGTGGACGGGCTTTCCCAGGTCTTGCCACTCGCTGAAAAACATGGGGTGGTCATCCAAATGGAACTATTTAACCAAATCAACCATCCTGATTACATGGGTGATAATACACTCTGGGGCGTTGAACTCTGCAAACGTTTGAACAGCGATCACTTCAAACTGCTTTATGACATATACCACATGCAAATCCAAGAAGGAGATATTATCAGGACTATTCAAAAGTACCATTCTTACTTTGGGCATTACCATACCGCGGGAGTCCCCGGTAGGCATGAAATTGACGAAACCCAGGAGCTATATTATCCCGCTATCATGAAAGCGATTCTGGACACTGGGTTCAAAGGGTATGTTGCACAGGAATTTATAGTGACCTGGCCTGATAAAATTGAAGCATTAAAAGATGCGGTTGGTCGTTGTGATGTTTAAATGGGTTTACCCTTTTTTTAAAGCTTCGGTTATTTTTTTGTTCCACTCCAATTGTTTTTCCCGATTTCTGGAAAAATCGGTTTCCCAATCATAAAGCTCTTGATAGTCTTTCAATTCTTTAAGGATGTCCTTGTAAATCTTTCGAATTTCAGCTTTTACATTATCCGAGAAAGAAGTTCTGCGCAATTTTCCGCGCATTTTGCGAGCGAAAAGCTCGGATATATCGAAATGAAGCTGCTCGTGACCTAATATAAAATCATCGCAGATGTCCGGCTTGTACCAGGACTCGTTGGGATAGAAATAGGCATTCACTTCAAAATCAAGCTGTACTTCATGGTGAATCAGGTTTGCCGAATACTTATAACTGATTCCGCTTGCGGTCGTGGCTGCTGGGTTGGCATCTGGGGGGACTTTTCCCCTAAAATCGCTCCAACCTAACCTTCGGTCCGCACTCCAAAGGATTCCTTCCTCAATTTCCTGGGAAAACCCAGAAAAACCAAGGAAACAGAGGCAACAGATTAGAACTACTTTGTCCAATGAAATTCAATTTCCTTTTCTATATCAGGGTGAAGACTATAGTGTACAGGGCAAGTATTTGCTGTATGTTCCAGAATTTTTCGATGCTTTTCAGAGGTCTTTTCGGGCAGCTGCAACCTAACTTCGATTTTAGTGATGCGCCTTGGATTTGCGGCCATGTGTTTGGTGACTTCTGCTGTAGAACCTACCAAATCTACCTGCAAATCCCTAGCTTTTATGCCCATCATGGTCATCATACAGCTGGCCAAACCTGTTGCTACCGTATCCGTTGGAGAAAAAGCCTCTCCTTTACCATTGTTGTCCACGGGTGCATCCGTTATGAATTCATTTTCCGAACGAAGGTGAAGACATGTGGTACGCAAGCCTCCGTTATAAGTTACTTTCGAGGTCATCCAGTTGAACTTGTTTGATTTGTAAACTATCGTATTCCATAATATAGGCTGCATTGTTGTGATATCCCGAGGACCAATCTTTGTAGTAATCAAAACGATTTCCAGAATACTCCGTAAGCCCAATAATTTTAGAAGTCTCAAACAGATTGTTCTTATGGGCCAATTTCAACAGCACGTCATAGGTAAGGTCAAAACCGCGGGTCGCATAGCGATCGGGCTTGATACCCTTAAAGCGCTTTCGATATGCTTTTGTAAAAGCATCGTTCCGTGCCTCCCGATAAAAAGAGGGGTATAAAAATCTTAAATTCGACAAATGGGTCTTGGATACCGCATCACTTTCAAAAGCATTATTGAAACTGGTTGTCAGCATGCGAACGGACATTTCTTCTGTATTTGCCGAGTTTAAAATAGAGCTTACACTTGAAATCATATTGGCCTGGTCTGTTTCCAAAAAGACCCAATTCTCCTTTTTTTCTGAAAGTTGTATCAAAAATCGATCGAGATGTAAAGATTTGTTGTCTATCACTTTTGCAATTTGGGCAGCAGGAAATTTGGACAGGATGGTATCATACGCCATTTGATGTGACGAATCTGCGACTATGATCACATTTTGGTCCGTGTATATTTTTTCTAAGTAGGATAACATCTTTGTGCGCAATACTTCTTCTTTGGGAACAGAATAAAAAACGTTTCCGTGCCCCAGCGCACTATTGGAGGCCGTTGGAGAGATTACAGGAATGTTCTGGGAAGAGGCCTGAACAGCAACTTCATCCAAAGCGGCCGAAGCAATCGGTCCGATCACCGCCCCCGTACCGTATAGATTTTCTTGGAATAGGATTTCTTTTACTTTTTCCTGACTAAGTTGGGTATCGAACGTTTTCACATCTACGGCAACACCTAGTTTTGAGATGGAGTCCAGAGCCACCAACGCACCAGAGTAAAAGCCAAGGCTCAGCTTTAAGTCCCGCCGCGTGGTAATTTGGCTTTTGGTCTTTTTGCTATCGTTTAAATTGATGCGATCTAGACGGAAGGGCAACATAAACACCAACTTGAGCCGATTGGTGGCATTGATACTATCTTGAAGATTTATTTTGTCCAGGACCAAAGCATTTTTTATCTCTACTCCTTTGGTATCCTTGGGCAACTTTAAAACCATACCCGCTTTCAGGCCATTCTCGAGTGCAGGATTCAAATCGAAAAGCGCTTCCCGCGAGATATTGAGGTTTTGGGTCAATCGAAAAATGTTCTGTTTTGGCTTTACCTCATAAAAAATAAAGTTTTCTGTATTTACCTCGCCCGACGTATCTTTCTTTTTGGGTAGTCGGAGTACCATTCCCTCTTTAAGCCCACCACGTTGCATGATTTCCGGATTCAATTTTACGATGGAATCTGATGGAATACCGTATTCACGGCCCAAACTATATAATGTTTTTTTCGCAGGGACCGTATAAGAAGTATACAGATCGATTTTTTGATCTGCCAGACTAGCTCCTTTGGGTCTGGGCAACTTAAGTTCTTGTCCAATGGCCAAATAATCGGTACTGGAATTCAACTCTGGGTTCAAAATCACAAGACTGTCCACCGATATGCCGTATTTATGGGCAATACTCCAACGGGTTTCTTTAGGTTGAACTTGGTAAATCTCAAAGTCCAGTTCTTTTTCTTCGTTGGGATCAGGTTTCGGATATTTAGGAATTTGAAGTACCATTCCCTTTTTCAGGGGTTCGGAATAAAGGTTCCTGTTGTATCTTTTCAACTGCTCCTCGGTGATTCCATATCTCTCCGTCAAGCTGTAAATGGTCTCCCTTTTTCGGACCCGATGTCTTGAAAAACCTGTGGGTTTGTCTTCTTGCTCCACCACAGGTACCACTTTTTCCTGCTGCACAACCGCCCCGTCCAACGGAATGACCAGTATTGTATTTGGTTTGATATCAGCCGCTGTCTTAAGTTCCTTGTTGGATTGCAAGATGGTAAAGGGCGTTACCCGATATTGCCTGGAGATGCTTTGCAAGGTCTCCCCCTCTTTTACCGTGTGGGTCGCAAACTTTTGGGCAGATACACGCAATAAGGCCAGTATAAAAAAGGCCAAAAAAAGGATTACAGATTTTTTCATTCCCATTCTATTGTTGCCGGAGGCTTTGAACTAATGTCGTACACTACTCTATTAACGCCTTTAACCCTGTTTATTATATCATTCGAGGTCTTTTGTAGAAACTCATGCGGAAGGTCTACCCAATCCGCGGTCATTCCATCCGTGCTTTCAACAGCACGTAAAGCTACACATTTTTCGTAGGTACGTTCATCCCCCATGACTCCTACACTATTTACGGGCAAAAGCATGGCCCCGGCCTGCCAGACCTTATCGTACAGTCCCCATTTCTTTAATCCATCAATAAAAATAGCATCCACTTCCTGCAAAATTGATACTTTCTCCGCAGTAATGTCCCCCAATATTCGAATGCCCAATCCAGGACCTGGAAAAGGATGCCTGCGCAAAATATTGATAGGCATATTTAGCGTGTCGCCTACACGGCGCACCTCATCTTTGAACAATAATTTTAAAGGTTCCACTATTTTCAATTTCATATAATCAGGAAGTCCCCCCACATTATGATGGCTTTTAATGGTAGCCGATGGTCCACCACTGGCCGATACCGATTCGATTCGATCTGGATATATGGTTCCCTGGGCCAACCATTTTGCGTTTTCCACTTGGTGCGCCTCGTCGTCAAAAACCTCAATGAACACCCGACCGATAATTTTTCTTTTTTTCTCTGGATCGGATTCTCCCGCCAGAGCTTCCAAAAAACGTGCCGAAGCATCTACCCCTTTCACATTCAGCCCTAAACCCTCGTACTGTCCCAGCACTGTTTCGAATTCATTCTTTCGAAGTAACCCATTATTTACAAAAATACAATGCAGTTGATTTCCAATGGCGCGGTGGAGCAGCATTGCAGCAACGCTGGAATCCACACCACCGGATAGTCCCAAAATAACTTTGTCCGCACCAATTTTTTCCTTTAATTCTTCCACAGTGGTCTCTACAAAAGCATCAGGGGTCCAGTTTTGTTGTAAACCGGCAATATGGACCAGAAAGTTTTTGAGCAAATGGGTTCCTACTTCCGTATGATATACCTCAGGATGAAACTGAATCCCATAGGTGTATTCATTTTTAAAACGATATACAGCATTTTCAACATCATCCGTACTGGCCAATAAATCGGCATTATCAGGTAATTGTTTTATCGTGTCGCTATGGCTCATCCAAACTTGGCTTCCCGAAGGAATACCATTCAAGAAAGTATCTCCTGAAATGATGGTCGATAAGTTGGCCCTTCCATATTCCCTTGTCGCAGAAGGAGCCACATTGCCTCCATTAAAATGGGCGAGGTACTGTGCCCCGTAGCAAATTGCCAGCAAAGGCTTTTTCCCTTTAATCCCAGTTAGGTCGGGATGAGGGGCATCTTCAGCTCGCACGGAAAAGGGAGAACCGGACAAAATCACCGCTCGGTAAGGGCTTAAATCCTCAGGTATTTTATTGTAGGGCTTTATTTCGGAATAGATGTTGAGTTCTCGAACACGTCTGGCAATCAATTGGGTATACTGAGAACCAAAATCAAGGATAAGTACGTTATTTTGCATGGGCAAAAATAGCAATTTGCCCTAGTTGGGAAAGTATCTTACAATGATATTTAATCCAGGGGTTATCAACGGAAAAATTAGGAATAACATCAGTAGCGAATATGTACCGAGGTACTCCCCCTTACCCGTATCAAGGAATATAATCCGGGGCCGTTTTTTTCTTAACAATATTCGTTATTTCTTTGTCCCAAACTAGCCTGACCATGATTAAGGGATTCATTTTTGATTTGGATGGTGTTATTACGGACACCGCGGAACAACACTACGTTGCCTGGAAAAGACTTTCTGACGAAAACGGATGGAAATTTGATAGGGAGGTGAACGATAGACTTCGAGGAATTTCGCGCTTGGATTCCATTAAAGTCATCCTGCAATACAACGGTATCCTCTTGGATGAAAAGACTATGGGCAATCTTGCTACCCAAAAAAATGTCAACTATGTGGAAAGCTTGGATGATGTTACACCAGATGATTTTCTACCAGGTGCCAAAGAACTGTTGACCCATCTTAGAACAGAAGGGTTTCATGTAGCTCTGGGAAGCGCCAGCAAAAATGCATCCAAAGTCTTGCAACAATTAAATGCGTTGGGTTACTTTGATGTAATCGGTGATGGCAACAGTGTACCAGAAAGTAAACCCGATCCCGCCATTTTTTTGTACGGGTCGGATAAGTTGGGCCTTCAACCAGATGAGTGTATCGTGTTTGAGGATGCAGAAAGTGGAATTGACGCCGCAAAGACAGGAGGATTTTACAGTGTTGGTATTGGTCCAGAAGAACGCGTTGGGCACGCTGACCTCCGATTCGACACTATGGCAGATGCTACCTTGTTTGAAATAAAATCCTACTTTAAAGACTTATTTTAAAGTCTTTATCCATGAAAAGCTCCCGCTGTTTTTTACTTGCATTCCTAACGAGCGCTGTGCTCCTCTCACAAAATAGGGATTGGACCCTCTCTTCGGGCAAAGTGGAAAAATACACCGGTATTGTCGTGGCCAACGGGAGAATTGGTATCCTACCAGACGACAAACCTTTTCGAACCAAGTCCATCATTCTCAACAATGTCTATGACAAGGAATCTCCCCAGGGTGTAAGCAAAATTCTTTTGGGGATAAACTTTGCCCAACTGGGGTTGGAAATAGATGGAGAAAGAATCGACGAAAACAATATTTCCGACTGGCGACAAACGCTGGATATGAAAGCAGCTCGCTTCACCACGCAATTTACTTTCAAGGACAAAGCCAAAATATCCTATACCATTTATGCCCTGCGCAATATGCAGTACTCGGGATATATCGATATACAAATACATCCCTTGAAAAATCTTGAATTAAAGGCTATTGGAATTATTGAAACGCCAGAAGAGTACCACAGTCCGAACAGTACGTTTAGAGTGTTGCAGGATTTGGAAACAACCATGCCCATTTTACAAACTGTGGCAGAAAGTAGATTAGGACGTCATATTGTAAGTTCTTCGGCAACTTTCATCTGGCATGGTATAAATTCAACTAGGGAAAATCAACGACCCGAGTTGGTCCATGAACCAGTTTCTTCCTATGAAAATCAGCTTTCCTTCAAGAAAACGTTGCTAAAAGGGAAGCCTTTTGAATTCGCGTGGACAGGTGCCGTTTGTAGCACTCAGGATTTTGAAGACCCCCAGACTGAATCTGAACGATTTGTAATCTTCAATCTTTTGACACCAAAAAAGGATTTGTTGCAACGGCACAAAATGTTATGGGAAGAACTTTGGAAAGGAGATATCGTTATTGAAGGCAATCTACAGGACCAACTGGATGTCAGATTGGCTCTTTACCATCTTTATTCTTTTTCCAGGGGAGATTCAGATTTGAGCATAGCGCCCATGGGCCTCTCTTCCCAAAACTACAACGGCCATATTTTTTGGGATACCGAATTATGGATGTTCCCTCCCCTGCTCATGCTGAACCAGGATATTGCCCGGTCTTTAGTGAATTACCGCTCCGATAGGTTGGGTAAAGCCAAGGAAAAAGCCATCAATTTTGGATATAAAGGTGCCATGTTTCCCTGGGAAAGTGATGATACCGGCGAAGAGGCCACGCCCGCATGGGCCCTGACCGGAACTTTTGAACATCATATCACCGCTGATGTGGCCATTGCATTTTGGAATTACTATCGGGTAACCCAAAATAAGGACTGGCTCAAAGCGCGTGGGTATCCCATGCTGAAGGAGGTTGCCGATTATTGGGTGAGCCGCTCCACCCTGAATGAGGATGGCAGCTACAGTATTAAAAATGTGGTGGGTGCCAATGAATTTGCTCCCAATGTGGATGACAATGCATTTACAAACGGTTCCGCCATTACCGCATTGCAATACGCAACAGAGGCGGCCAAGACTTTGGGAGAAACCACGGACCCTTGGTGGACTAAAGTGGCCTCTAAAATTCGGATTTTGAAATTTCCCGATGGTACTACCAAGGAGCACGCCACCTATAATGGGGAACGCATCAAACAGGCCGATGTTAATTTATTGACCTATCCTTTGGATGTTGTGAATGATGAGGAAACCGTTTTAAAGGATTTGAAATATTACGAACCCAAATTGGCGGAAGAAGGACCGGCCATGGCGCAATCTATATTTGCAGTGATTTATGCACAATTGGGAAATGCCAAAGAAGCTTATCGGCTTTTTCGTAGAAGTTATGAACCCAACAAACGTCCACCTTTTGGCGCATTGGCCGAAGCTGCAACCAGTGATAATCCCTACTTTGCAACTGGAGCTGGGGGTATGTTACAGGTAGTTTTAGCAGGATTTGGAGGGCTGGAAATCACAAATGAAGGTATTGTCCAAAAAAATCCAATTTTACCTAAAGAATGGAAATCCCTTACCCTAAAAGGGGTTGGACCCAATCGGAAAACATACACAGTAAAATAACTCAGAAAACCTCGAATATTCGAGGTTTTTTCTTTACAAATATTTCTTTTTCAAAAGGTTAGTTAAATTTTCTATTTTTAGGAAAAACCAACCTCAATGAAAATCTCTATCTGGAAACTCTTTTTCCTCTTTCTTTTTTTAGGGCCTTTGGTTCTAGCTCAACAAAATCAGAAACTGGATAGCCTTATTAATTTACTGGATAAAAGAGAGGGAGAACCTAAAGCCGAACTATTGAATGAAATCATTCAGATTGAATTATATAATAAACCAATTCAGGTAAAAACACGGATTGAAGAACTTATTTCCCATTCCCAAAGAATTGAATATACCAAGGGAGAGGCCAATGGCTACTATCGAATGGGTGGATATTTCTTGAATCAGGGTAAACTGGATTCAGCTGAATATTATCACGGAAAATCACTTGAGATGCATTCAGAGATTGAAAACATCCCAGGTATTTTAAATGGTAATGTCCAGATCGCCCTTGTATATATGTATCAAAATAAGTTTGATTTGACTTACGACCACTTGAACCAGAACATAAAGATGTACACCAATAGGGATACCGTAAACGAAAAGAAAGAGTTTAAGTTTATTGGATCAACCTATCATACGTTGACCAATGCTTATACAAAACAAGGTCTTTATAATTTGGCATTGGAATCAGAGTTAAAGGCGCATAGGTTGTACAAAGAATTGGTCGATGATGAGAATTTTGCAGCAAATGCTTTGAATTCTTTAGGGGATGTGGAGAACCAATTGAATAATTATGAGCAGGCCATCATTTATCTCACCGAAGCAAACGCTATATTCAATAAAAATGGAAACCGCTTTTTTGAGTTACTGACGCTAATAAATTTAGCCAACGCATATTCAGGTAAAGAGGATTATCCAAAATGTTTAGAGATTAACCGAAAAGGTTTGGATTTAGCTCAAGAATTGGAAAACAAAGGGCATGAAGCTCAATTATGGGGAAATTATGGGAATGCCTTCGAAGAATTAAATCAACTGGAGAAGGCAGTCGATTGCCAAAAAAAATCGATTGAAATCTTTCTTGAACTTGGTAATAAAATCAGCATACTCTACCCCTATGTAAACATTGGGAACCTCTATAGAAAGCTCAACAAGTTTGAACAATCCAAGCATTATTTAGACCTAGTAATTGCTGAAGCCCGGCGCAACGACCTACATCAACTTTTGGCTCTCGCTTACGAGTTTCGGTCCAACTTAAATGAGGCAAGAAATAATCCTAAACAAGCATTAGAGGACTACAAAAAATTCAAACAGTATAAAGACAGTCTATTTGACAAATCAAAATCACAACAAATAGAAGCCATGCGCGTGGAGTTCGATACCGAAAAAAAAGAACAACAAATAGTATTGCAAGACAAAGAAATCACCGTTTTGGAACAACAGGCTGAAATAAGTACCCTTCAAAAAATACTTTTAGGTGGAGGTTTGGTCTTATCGCTTTTCGGATTCTATGGCATCCGACAGCGGTTAAAACGAAATAAGCTTGAAAAAGAAAAAGTAGATGCCGAACTCGCTTTTAAAAAGAAAGAATTGACTACCCACGCCCTACATCTTGCCAAAAAGAACGAAGTCTTGGAAGGTTTAAAACAAAAAGCCGAAGAACTCAAGGAAAAAGAGGCGTCGAAAAAGGGCTATCAGCAACTTATCCGAACGATTAATTTTGATTTACAAGACGATACGAATTGGGAGAATTTTGCACGCTATTTCGAGGAAGTCCACAAAGATTTCAATCAAAAAGTAAAAACAAAATACCCACAGCTTACCTCAAACGAACTTCGGTTAATGGCGCTCTTAAAAATGAATCTCTCTTCAAAGGAGATTGCAAATATCCTGAATATTTCGCCAGAGGGTATCAAGAAAGCCCGGTACCGGCTTCGTAAAAAATTAAATATTGCTACTGAAGACTCATTGCAGGATTTGGTATTGAGTCTTTGATGTAGCGTCACTTCGAGTGATTTTTCTATCACTTTGAGCATAGTGAAAAGAAGAAAAATCGTATCGAGAAGTCTTAAATTGTACATTTTTTCACGTGTTCTCGATACATCCGCTGTCAGCGGACACTCGAACTGACGCTTTTCGTACTAACTGATTTCACCTTTAAACATAAGGCTTCCCAAAGCCTTCCACCTCTTGTCCCTATTTATTTTCAAGGTGTCCACCCCTTGTCCACCCCCATTTTTTTACTTCTCAAAATCAGCGTTTTAGGTTTGTACCGTCATGTATTTGACACAACCAGTTTTGTGGTCTTGCTCGGCTAAGGGCTGCAGACCGTTACCGGGCGAGTCGCACAGAACCAAAGAGAATTCCAACCACAAAACATCCTTTTATGAAAAACGTATTTAATAGTACTGGAGAGCGCATTATCTGGCTCATACTCAGTTTGGGCATGCTTGGCATTTCATGTAGCTCAGAAAACGGAATAGAACCCATAGGAACCGACCCCTGTTCAGAAAATCCCTGCGCAAATCCAGAACTATGTTCCCAAAATTGCAACGATTCTGGAGTTGGTCTTTCCAGAAAAGACTTGGAACCTCAGGGCAATATAACTGAAACCGCTACTGGCTATTTGGTAGAGGGTAGTCTCACAATTACTCCTGAATCTGGGGAACCTATTGTATTGACTGAGGCTGATTTAGATGTTGAATTTAATGAAGATGGAACTCTTCAGAGCATTAGTGGAACTTCGGAAGTTCCTTCGTCAAGTAACTATTTCGAATTTGAGAATCCCATTCAAGCAGATATTGGGTATTTCACAGGCAGGTTTTTGAATCAAAACAGAAGTTATGAGATTAAATTGGTAGATGATTTTACCTACTTCGTTTTTGCTATTTCTGTGGGTTTTGAACTAAAGCTTGGCGCCAATGATAATCCTGATGCTCAAAAACCCCTTTCCATAGAAGCACCCTTTGGAGGGCATATCGCATACATCACCGATTACAATGACCCCATGTTTTTCTTTTCTATCGGAGGAGATACTCTTGGTGGCGACGACCAAGGTGATGACAATAATGATGATAACAATGGAGATGGAAATAATGATGGCGGCAACGGAAACAACGGAGGAGATGGGAACAACGGCGGCGACGGAAACAACGGAGGAGATGGTAATAATGGCAACGGTAACTCCAGCCATACCAAATTAGGGGGTGTAAGTTTCGGAGCTTCTTTGGGGGCAAATTTTAATTATACGCCAACTAATCCTATAGCGGGTAATATTATTTCTTTCCCTGCGGATTTGGTAACTGGTGGTACTGTATCTTTTTTCAATGTTTTAGAGACTACAGGAATGCTATATCAGAATCGAAGCTTTAATGCTGACCTTGACTTCAACGAACCCTTGAATTCAGAATTTGGAATTGGCTTCCAAGCTGGCATTAATGGTACTCTTGACCTTTCGCTTGGAATCACATCCTTTATTTCGTTCGGTTTTCCTATTGCGTCTGGCAGTGCAGCCGTTGTTGCTGAAGCTTCCAGTGAAGGTGCTACCGGCAAGGCCTTTATCAGCGGATTGGTAGATCCTGATTTATCTTGGTGGCCAGATTTCATTCCAGTAGTCCCTGATGGTAATCTCAATGCCTATGGTTCCATTGTACAGAGCGGCTCTTTTGATATTGGACTTTCCGGGTCATTCAGTATGGAAACCCCAACTACCAATCATATTGTTGAAGGTATGCTTCGTGCAACTCCGGATGCTTTCACCATGGATGGAAAGGTAACAAACAATGATGAAATCTGGGAAGCCAATGTAACCTTTACCAAAGACCAGACCAGAGCTATTGCAACTCCTCCCGTTAACTTTGCTGATGGCATATCTGAAACCGTTACCGCTCAAATTGACAAGGCAATAGAAACCACCGAAAAAGCGCTTGCAGATTTGGAAGCGGCGAACGAACAATATGAATTTGAATTAAGCTTAAGAGGATTAAGAGCTGCTTTACCCGGTATCATTTCAGATGCTGAAGATGCTATCGACAATGCAGTAAGTTCAACTATTTCGGATGCACGGAAGCGGATAAATAATTCTCTGAACGCCAGAGATTTGGTTAGATGCAGTGATAATCTCAGTGGTCAAATGACCGCTATTGTCCGAGGACATAGAAACGCTCTTACTCGGCTTGGGGATGCGGTTAATGATCAAAACGACAATGAAACCGTCCGAGCAGAGCTGGAAGGTGCTCTTCGGGATTTAGCCGCTATGGATAGGATTACCCGAACTTTTTCGGTATCCGTGGAATATGCATCCAAGTTTACAGGGTGTTCCATTGGTCCTAGGTTCACCGAATCTAGAAGTGAAAGTATAGATAGTCAAGTTTTGACTACAGCCCAAAAAGGACAGTTATTGGAAGCAGCGGACAATGTTAAATTCATTGCCGAGGCAGACGGAATTCGATTTGATGCACAGGTCATTGTAGACCAGCTTCCAACCGTTCAAGAACTGGAAACCCTACGTGATGGTGTAGAAGGTTGTGTGTCTGAACTCACGGAAGGCATTGAAAAATCTGGGTTCACTTATATTCATGATACCGGAGAATTTATACCATTTATAGTAATCAATGGGGAAGAAAAAGAAGTGGAAAGCTTCGATATTTTCAGCGCAGACGAACTCGTGGCCAAAGCTAGAATTGAAACGGATGGGTGCAACCCCAATCAGGCATTGAAACGTCTTCAAGCAGAAGCAGCACTCAGATAAATTCAGGAATATCCAAAAAAATAAAAGCCCCGGGAACCACTCCGGGGCTTTTTATAAAATCAAAACCAACCTAAACATATGAGTTAACCAACTCAATATTTAAATAAAAATCATAGCAATTTTCATACGTAAAACAACCGCCTTCCCAAAAACCCTACCTTATTTTCCAATTTTTTTAAAAAAAGTTAGTTTCTTGCCATTTATGGAATCATTCTTTAACGAGTTATCCACGGAGTTAAAACTTGGGACGACCAAACGAGGACATCCGTTTCGCTATTTTAGTTTAGCCACCAATGGTTTGAATGAACATTTGGGTATCAGGACCGTAGTATTGCGAAAAGTTACTCCAGAGTTGCGGTGCACCTTTTATTCCGACAAGCGTTCAAAAAAAATGGAAGAACTGGTAAGCGACCCAGCCGTTTCCGCACTTTTCTATCATCCGAAAAAACTATGGCAGATAATTATCAAGGGGAAGGCCAAAATTGAAAATGATACAGAGGTTTTAAAGACTTTTTGGAACGGCATACCCATAAAGGCAAGAAAGGATTACACAACGCAACTGCCTCCCGGAACTCCAATGGTAAAAGAAACCGACATCGAATATCTAAACGATGGGGATTACTTTACCATGGTACATATCATTCCCGAACAGATAGAGTTCCTAAAACTAGAGCGGCCCAGCCACAGTCGGGTACTTTTTTCCAAAAGAAAAGGGGATTGGGTTGGTACGCAATTAGTGCCTTAAAATCAAAAAGGAGCTTTCTAGAGGATTTAAATGTGCCAGTAACCAATCGATGAGTTTCGGTCCTATTTCCAAATACGCTTCAGAAAAATTTAACTGTCGTTCCTGAAGGGATTGGTTGGGGAACAACTCATTTTGAATATCCGTCATCCGAACCACATGGTCCTTCAACTTTCGCTTTTGAGCTTTTAAAAGTCTTTTTTCCAGCACGTCAAGACCTTTCTTCTGCTTTATTTCTTGGGCTTTTACTGCCTTGATAAACGTACTGTCCGTTTGTTCGGCCAAATCGTACAACAGCGCAAATTGTTTTTCAAGATGCTTTTTTTGCGGGGTAAAGTTGATGTCTACATTGGAAATTTCCCGAATTTTTTTATTGATAAAACTCGTTTGCTTTAAAAAAAGATCTGAACTGTCCAGTTGTAGTTTTTTGATCTTATCCCCTTGCTTTTCGGTCATTAGCAGTGCGGAATTGCGTAAAAGAAGTATCGGAAAACTTACGCCCAAAGTATCAAAATAGGACTTGAGTTCCAACCAATAGGCGAGCTCACCTCCACCACCGATATAGCTTAGATTAGGTAAAATCACTTCTTGATACAGCGGTCTCGCAATTACGTTGGGGGAAAAACGCTCGGGATGCTTTTCCAATTCGTCTTCCAATTCGCTTTGGGAAAATACGATATTTGTATTGTTGACCGCGTAAAAGTCGTCTTTGAAAACAAGGCGTTCCCGAAGACCTTCCTTCAAGTAGAAGTAATTGATCTCTCTTGGATTTACCTGGATTTTGTAGGTATCCGAAACCTGGCTCAACAGGCGTATGGACCGAGAAACTTGTGCGAATGGGATTTTTTCAAAAATGTCCTTTTTCGCGTAAGGAACCAAAAGCCTTTTTAAATCAGCATCATCCCCATCAACGATTACAAGACCATATTTTCCGAACAAGGTGTTGACCAGGAAACGGGTCGCTTCAGCCAGCTGGTCTTGTTCCAAATAGGAAGTTGTAAAGAGTTCGATAAGCTTTTTGGCATGAACGGAATCGTCCAGCCGGGCGGACCATGTCTCCAATACCTCGTCCAAGCCCCTTGTGGACCGTCTTCCTACAGCACCAGTCGCGTCCTGGTTCCACTGTACTTTTTGACCCTTAAAATTGAAAAAGTTTATTTCGTCAAAATCATGGTCTTCCGTGGCCATCCAGTAAACCGGGACAAAATTGAAATGTGGATACTTTTCCCGTAACCTATCTACCATATTAAGTGTCGATACAATCTTGTAAAGGAAATAGAGCGGTCCGGTAAATAGGTTCAATTGATGTCCAGTAACAACGGTAAAGGTCTCTTTCTTTCCCAGGTAGATAATGTTAGTACGGGTGGCTTCAGACAACTCAAATCCCCGATATTGATTGCGAAGGCTATTGACAAGTACCGCTCTTTGATTTGAATCGTAGGTCTTTTGCTTTTCAAGAATCTGAGCCTCGAAATTCTCAAGGGTCGGAAATCTATTGTAAAACGGGGCCAGTGCTTCCTTTTGGTCGAGATAATCGCAAATAAGTGGAGAAAAATAACCTGTTTTCCGAAAAGGTATACAATCTACTTCCATTAAAAATTGTAAAAAACGAGCTAAAGATACTTTTCTTCTTTCTTTCTGTTCATAAAAATACGTTAATTACCTTTTTGCCGTTGAATTCCCGTCGTGAGGGGAATTTCACCCCTTTTGTTCGTAATTATTGCTAGATTTGAAGTAAACTGACTGACCGAATGGAAAAAAAACTACTCCTACTCATCTTTATCGTTTTTTTATCTGCAAATGCGCAAGATTTAAGATCTCCTTCCGAATTCCTGGGGTACGCTTTAGGTTCAGAATTTTCAAGACACCATGAAGTAGTGGATTATTACACCTATTTGGCTGAAAATGCATCAGACCGGGTAAAACTGACCACCTATGGTAAAACCAACGAGCGAAGACCATTACTTTTAGCTTATGTAAGCTCCGCGGAAAATATGGCAAATCTGGAGACAATACGGCAGGAGCATTTGAAAGCGACAAAAGGAGAAGGAAACGCCAGCAAGGCGATTGTCTGGCTCAGCTATAACGTGCACGGCAATGAAAGCGTTGGTACTGAATCCTCCATGTTGACCATTTATGAACTTTTGACCTCAAAAAAAGAGTATTTGGAGAACACGGTGGTCATTATAGATCCCTGTCTCAATCCCGATGGACGGGACCGCTACAACAATTGGTATCTACAGTACAAAAATACCCCTTACGAGTTGGACCCTAACAGTAAAGAGCACCACGAAGGTTGGTGGACGGGAAGGAGCAATCATTACATGTTTGACCTGAACAGGGATTGGGCGTGGCTCACCCAAAAAGAAAGTCGCCAACGTATTGCGTTCTACAATCAATGGTTGCCGCATGTGCATGTGGATTTTCACGAACAAGGCGTGGACAATCCCTATTACTTTGCTCCCGCCGCTGAACCATATCATGAGGTCATCACTAAATTCCAACGTGATTTTCAGGTCGTTTTGGGAAAAAATCATGCAAAATATTTTGATGCCAATGGTTGGTTTTATTTTACCAAAGAAGTCTTTGACCTTTTTTATCCCAGTTATGGAGACACCTACCCTACTTATAACGGAGCCATTGGGATGACATACGAACAGGGGGGAAGTGGCCGGGCTGGCCTGGGCATACTCACGAAAATTGGGGATACCCTGACTTTAAAAGATAGAATAGCACATCATCATACCACAGGTCTTTCAACCGTAGAAGTTTCTTCCAAGAATGTGGAAAAGCTTATATCAGAGTTTAAACAATTTTATCAAAACAAGCGCTTTCAATATAACAGCTATGTGATGCAGGGAAATGACGACCAAATCAAGATGCTGAAAAAACTCCTTGATCAACATGAAATTGAATATGGCCAAGCTGAAAAAGGTAGCGTAAAGGGCTACAGTTATCAAACAGGAAACACAGCCTCCATGAACACTACGGAAAAAAGTCTTGTTGTCTCCACAAATCAAACTAAGGGCACGTTGGTAAAGGTGCTTTTTGAACCCAAGGCCAAACTGAGTGATTCGTTGACCTATGATATCACAGCTTGGTCCTTACCCTATGCCCACGGACTTGAGACCATCGCATCCACCAGTCTTGTCGCATCCAAAAACTGGGATGACACTGACGCTTCACCTGAACTGGAGCCAAATTCGTATGCTTTCCTAACCGATTGGAACAGCATGGAAGATGCCCGTTTTCTTGCAGAATTATTAAAGGAGAACATTCGCGTCCGAAAAACCAATCATCCCTTTTCACTGAAAGGAAAATCGTTTGAAAGGGGAAGTCTTATCATAACCGCTGCGGACAACAAGAACAAGAAAGATTTTCTTCCTCGCTTAAAAGAGATTTCAAAGAAGTACTCCAAAGAAATAATGAGTTCAAACACGGGCTATGTTGACTCTGGAAAGGACTTTGGTTCCCGTTATGTAAAAATGATTGAAAAGCCCAAAATCGCCATACTGTCCGGAAAACCAACTTCTACACTAAGGTTTGGTGAGGTTTGGCATTTTTTTGAACAACAATTGAAGTACCCGGCGACAGTCATAGATGGAGATTATTTTAAATCAGTTGATTTACAGAAATATGATATCCTTATACTTCCCAATGGAAACTATAGCAGTTTTCTAAACGAAAATCAACTAAAAAAACTAAAAAACTGGGTAAATGACGGGGGTAAACTGTTGGCGATGGGAGGCTCGATTAGCGCTATCAGTAGCGAAAAAGGTTTCGGTATCCAAAAGAAAAAGGAAAGTAAAACAGATTCAACACAAAGTGAACTCAAGCTGCATAAAAATACCCAACGCGAACGCATAAAGAACGCCATAACCGGAGCAATTTTTAAGGCGAAGGTAGATAACACCCATCCTTTGGGTTATGGGTATGGAACTACCTATTTCACCTTAAAGCTTGGAAACTCAAGTTTTGACTATTTAAAGACAGGCAATGTGGTATATCTCGATAAAAGCAGTCAACCTGTTTCGGGTTTTGCCGGCAGCAAGGCTCAGGAAAAAGTTGGGAAATCCTTGATTTTTGGGGTTGAACGTTCGGGTAAAGGGCACATTATTTACATGGTGGACAATCCCCTATTCAGAGGTTTTTGGGAAAGTGGCAAGCTCTTTTTTGCCAACGCCCTGTTCATGCTTGATTAACGCTCTTTTTAACAAAACCCCTAAAGTTTTCTTAAAAAAATCATATCCTTTTGTAAGGCAACACGGCCTTTATCAGACTATATGGTATCTTTGAATACGGTCTAAATCTTAACATTTTAAAAGTCGCTCCAAAAAAAGAGCTTGTAAGCAATAGACCACTTATTTCATTAAAAATCATTAACTTAGAAAAGACATAGTTAAAATCAGTTGTTATGGATACCCAGACTATAAAAAACAAATCCACCCTTTATTACACAAAACTGGTGGCCCTTTGTTTTCTAGCTTCAATCACATCAGCTTTTGCGTTGCAGCAAGAACAACAAGAGGACTTCAAACAATACCGTGGTGAGGTCATGGATGCCTCATCCAAAAAACCTTTGGTGTTCGCCACCCTATCTTTGGACGGGACCAACATCAGTACAATAAGCAATACCGAAGGAGAATTTCTTTTAAAAATCCCGAAAAGTGAAACAACCGGAACCGTTACAGTTTCTTTCTTGGGCTACAAAAGCAAGTCCATACCACTTGCCGATTTAAAGCCCAACAAAAACAAAATTACCCTAGAAATATCAGTGACACAGCTGTTGGAGGTCAATATCAATGCACCTAAGGATGCAAGGGCTTTGGTCAAGGAAACTCTAGCAAAAAAGGGAGATAATTATTTTGACGACCCCACCTTAATGACTGCGTTTTACCGCGAAACCATTAAAAAGAGACGGAAGAATGTATCCCTCTCCGAAGCAGTTGTCAATATCTACAAGTCTCCGTACAATTCACTGCGCAAAGATGCCGTGGAACTTTACAAAGCGAGAAAAAGTACGGACTACAGCAGATTGGATACTGTGGCTTTAAAACTTCAGGGAGGCCCCTTTAATACGCTTTACGTGGATATTATGAAGTATCCCGAATACATTTTTGCGGATGGACTCATCGATTATTACGATTTTTCATTTAATCGCTCCACGAGAATCAATGATAAATTGATATATGTGATACAGTTCAATCAGCGTCAAGGCGTCAGTGAACCCTTTTATCAAGGAGAATTGTTCATCGATGTTGAAAACAGAACTCTTACCAGCGCAGTGTACACTTTAAATATTACGGACCGTGCCAAGGCTTCTGAGCTTTTTGTACGGAGAAAACCGGCAAAGGTAGATGTATGGCCAACCGAGGTAGCTTACCGAGTGGACTATCGGGAAAAAGGTGGGAAATGGTATTATGGTTATAGTAATGTTCTTATGGAGTTTAAAGTGGACTGGAAGGATAGGCTTTTCAATTCGGTATACAGCATGACCGCCGAAATGGCGGTTACGGACTGGGAAAAGAACAGTAGTGGACAATTGCCCAAGAACAGGGAACGTATCAAAAAGTCCATTATTCTAGGAGATGAAGCCATTGGATTTTCAGACCCTGATTTTTGGGGGGAATACAACATCATAGAACCTGAAAAATCCATTGAATCTGCCATAAAAAAGATTCAAAGACAGCTCAGACGCTCCAAACCAAAAAGTGGAACATCTACCCCCTAATTTTAGGTTTCAGCGAACCAGCTTGTAGATAATACATAAAAGCCCCAATACTTGGGGCTTTTTCTATTTCTGAAATGTACTAAGTGTTTTGATTATGATGGAAACACAATCCATTAACTGTTCTCGAGTAATCACTAAGGGTGGGGCAAACCGAATAATATTTCCATGTGTGGGTTTTGCCAAAAGACCGTTGTCCTTTAATGCCATACAAATATCCCAAGCAGTGGAGCTATCTTCCGTATCATTGATGATGATGGCATTCAAAAGTCCTTTTCCCCTTACTTTAAGGACCAAATCACAGGTCTCGATAAATTTCCCCAACTTCTCACGAAAAAGATGGCCTAAGATATCAGCGTTCTGCGCCAACTTTTCATCCCGCACCACCTCCAGCGCGGCGGTAGCTACTGCACAGGCCAACGGATTTCCCCCAAAGGTAGAACCATGTTCGCCTGGCTTAATGGTCAACATGATTTCATCACGTGTCAATACAGCTGAAACGGGGAATACCCCTCCAGAGAGCGCCTTGCCCAACACTACAATATCGGGTTTAAAACCCTCGTGGTCACAGCATAGCAACTTTCCCGTTCTTGCAATACCTGTCTGTACCTCATCCGCAATAAAGAGCACATTGGCTTCTTTACAGATTTCATACGCTTTCCGCAAGTAGCCTTCATCCGGAACATTTACCCCGGCCTCCCCTTGAATAGGTTCCACCATAAAAGCGGCAACATTGGAATCGCTCACAGCCTCCCGTAATGCCTCCAAATCGTTGTAAGGGATAATTTCGTATCCCGGCATGAAAGGGCCAAAACCTGAAGTGCTGGACGGGTCAGTTGACGAGGAAATCGCTCCTAAGGTCCTTCCCCAAAAATTTCCTTCTACAAAAATAACCTTAGCTTGGTTTTTAGGCACTTTTTTAATTTCATACGCCCATTTCCGCGCAAGTTTGACGGCAGTTTCACCGCCTTCTACACCTGTATTCATGGGCAAGACGCGGTCATATCCAAAATAAGAGCTCACGAATTTGACATATTGCCCCAAGATATCGTTGTAAAAAGCCCGTGATGTGAGTGTTAATTTTTGGGCTTGTTCGGTCAGCGCCCCAACAATTTTTGGATGGCAATGCCCTTGGTTTACCGCCGAGTACGCAGAAAGAAAGTCATAGTATTTTTTTCCTTCCACATCCCATACGTGAACCCCTTTGCCTCGGTTCAACACTACCGGTAGCGGGTGATAGTTATGGGCTCCGTACTTGTTTTCTAATTCAATTGCTTGCTTTGACGCCAGTTGTTCTAAAACAGCCATTTTAAAAAATTTAATGTTGATAAAATAACTATTCCTTCTGTACCTTTTTCCCTTCGAAGATTTCGAAAATTCAGCGTAGGAGAGAAATCATCCTTGTAGAACTGTAAAAGTATAAAATGTAGATGAAAGGTAAAACCGTTATTTTTGCGCATGCGAAAAAGAAGGAGGCGACAAATCTTTGAAAAAATAGAAGTGCTGGACGCCGGAGCTAAAGGCAAAGCTGTGGCCAAGGCGCCGGATGGTAGAGTCATCTTTTTATCCAATGCTGTACCAGGAGATGTTGTGGACATCCAAACCGTCAAAAAAAGGAAAGCCTACTTTGAAGGAACGGTCACCAAAGTGCATGCTTACTCGTCCAAACGTACACAGCCGCACTGCAAACACTTTGGTACTTGTGGGGGGTGCAAATGGCAGCACATGTCCTATGAGCACCAGCTCTTTTTTAAGCAAAAGGAAGTAGAAAACAATCTAAAACGAATTGGAAACCTAAAACTTCCGGAAATTTCTCCAATTCTGGGCTCCAAAAAAAAATACTTCTACAGGAACAAAATGGAGTTTTCCTTTTCGGACAGCCGGTGGTTGACGGAGAACGAAATCAACTCCAAAACACCAATTACCGATAAAAATGCACTGGGTTTTCATATTCCTGGAATGTGGGATAAAATTCTCGATATTGACATGTGCCATCTGCAAGAAAATCCCTCAAATGCCATTCGATTGGAGTTTAAGAAAAAAGCCCTGACCTTGGGTATACCTTTTTACAATCCAAGACAAAGATCAGGTGTCCTTCGCACATTGATGATTCGTATTTCTTCACTGGGGGAAATCATGGTTTTGGTCCAGTTCTTCAAGGATGTTCCTGCAAAAAGGGAACAACTTTTGGGATACATCAAGAAAACGTTTCCAGAAATTACCTCGCTTTTGTACACCATAAATGAAAAAGCCAATGATACTATTTACGACCAGAAAATCCTTTGTTTTTCAGGTCGAGATCATATTTTTGAAAAGATGGAGAACTTAACGTTCAAGATAAATCCCAAATCCTTTTATCAGACCAATTCAGAGCAAGCATACGAACTTTATAGGGTCACCCGGGATTTTGCCGGTCTTACAGGAAAGGAACTGGTTTACGATTTGTACACAGGTACTGGTACAATTGCCCAATTTGTTGCCAAAGGCGCCAAAAAGGTCATAGGAGTTGAGTCCGTACCAGAGGCGATAGCCGATGCAAAAGTAAACGCAGAAAACAATGCCATAACCAATACCGAATTTTATGCAGGAGAAATGAGAACGGTCTTGAATTTCGATTTTATCGACAAGAATGGTGCTCCCGATGTAGTCATCACCGATCCCCCAAGAGATGGCATGCACAAACAGGTGGTTGAACAGCTTTTAAATACGGCTCCTCCAAGAATCGTATATGTGAGTTGCAATAGTGCCACCCAGGCGAGGGATTTAGACCTTTTACAATCTCAATATCAAATCAAAAAAGTACAGCCTGTGGATATGTTTCCCCAAACCCACCATGTGGAAAATGTTGTACTTTTGAAAAAACAGGTATAATTTTTGAGTGTTTAGAGTCTTTAAGCCGAAATGAAAAAAATCCTTCCCGCTTTTTTTATCCTGTTTCTATGCACCTACTTTTCTTCCTGTGAACGTGATGACATTTGTGTAGATGGTGATACTCCTTTGTTGGTTTTGGCCTTTTTTGATGCCACCGATACAACGGATAAAAAAGCCGTAAACGCCATTCGGATAAAGGCGCTTGATAATGATAGTATTCTTAATGACAGTGAAAGCTTCAGTTTTACCGATAGAGGAACCACTGGGGCCGGTGCACAGGATTCAATACTTATCCCGCTGCGAATCAACGGAACCAGTACATCGTTCACTCTTATTTCAAATTCTGCGGACGATGCGGAGACCGAAGAAGAAACGGGGAATATAGATACATTGACCATTACATACACCACACGCGAAGCTTTTATCTCGAGAGGTTGTGGTTTTGTCATCAATTTTGACAATCTCAACCTTGAGGTCACCACTGATGATGAAAATTGGATTCAGGACATTAGTGTGCAACAACAAACTATAGAAAACTCCGAGAACGTCCATGTCAAGATATTTCATTAGTCTTTCCCTTTTTTGTGTTTTATTTACGACGTCCCGTGCCCAGGATGAAGAAGGTGATAATGCGACCCAACCCTTGGATAGCATTGAGTATAAGCAACAGTACGGATTGCGGGTCGGTGTGGATTTAAGCCGTTTAGTACTGTCTTTCACGGATGAAAACTATACCGGTTTAGAACTTGTTGGAGACTATCGCCTTACCGAGAAACTCTACCTGGCAGGGGAACTTGGCAATGAGGAAAAAACCCAAACCGAAGATTTAGGCGGCACCCCATTGTACAATTATACCACGTCCGGAAGTTATTTAAAGTTAGGGGTGGAATGGAATACCTATCAAAACTGGTATGGTATGAACAATCTGATTTCAATCGGCGGACGATATTCATTTGCCACCTTTAGCCAGACCTTGAACGAGTATCTCATTTTTGAAGGGAATCGCTTTTTTAATTCGGATAGTCTTTTGCCCGGTACCGGGGAAAACCCCGAGGAATTTAGTGGTTTAAATGCATCCTGGCTAGAACTTGTGATGGGGGTGAAAGCAGAACTTTTCGCAAACATTTATTTGGGCATTACCGCCCGTCTGGGATATCTGGTGACCAATACGGAGGCAGACCGTTTTCCCAATCTTTGGATTCCAGGATTCAACAAGGTCACTGACCGAAGTAATTTTGGCGTAGGTTACAATTATTCCATTTCCTATTTCATTCCTTTGTATAAAAAGTCGAAAAAGAAAAAGGAGCCAAAAGACCCTTCTTCGGAATGATGAGTTAGTCTAGTCCCCCAGTTAAGCTACTTTCTTATATGCTTTTTTAGCTACTGAAGCCTTTTTAACGGCCCTTTTCAACGCAAGCTTTCTAACTTTAGCCTGTTTGACCGCTTTTTTTATCAACTTTTTCTTGGCCTTTTTCTTTTCATAACCCCTTAGCGCCTTAAGCGCTTTTTTCGCTTTTCGCTTTTGTTTTGCAACTTTTTGGGTCGCTTTTTTTAAAGCCTTTTTGAGTCTACTTTTTTTGGACATACTTCACTTCTATATTTTTTTAAAGTTAATTAAATTTTAATTTAATGTAAATTTTATCAAATGATATTGGAAAAATAAGTATCAAAGTTCTTTGGTACCCTTTCTAAAAACCCACTTCATGAACACTTTTTCCCCTTCCTTGGTGCGTATCGCTCCGAATTTGGGTGCGAGTATATTTGCCAGTATCGCCGAAGTAACTGCTAAAAAAATTCGATTTATAGGTAGATAGTGGCCCAAAATAAGCCGTATCACGAGAAAAAGCGTCACAAAAGCAATAAAATTGAGAAGCACGGCCTTGACTTTTGGTTTCATGGTGTTGGATTTTTCTGGTGCTTTTTCTTGCTCCCCGTGTACATCTCATATCGTACGAAACGCGACTCCAATTTACCGTTGTATAACTTGATTTTGCGCGAAGGTCTCAAACCGACATACTTCAACGCCTCAAGATTGGAGGTCAAAAACCATACTTCCGTCTGGGGATAGTTTTGTTTTAGGGTATTTCCTATCTGACCATAGAACTCTGTAGCATTGATTTGAAGTCGTTCTCCATAAGGAGGGTTAAAAACCATGTGCAAGCGGTTGGCCATTGGTTTTTCTGTTCTGAAAAAATCCTTTCTTGCAATTGAAATGAATTCTGATAAGTTGGCCATCTCTATATTTTCTTGTGCTTTTCTAACGGCAGATGGCGCTTTGTCATACCCTAAAATTTGATGCACAAAAGGTCTAATCTTCTTTAAGCTTGCTGTTCTAATTTTTTGATATAGTTCTTCATCAAAATCACTCCAATGAAAAAAGGCATAGTGCTTCCTATTGATATTTACAGGGATATTACTAGCTATCATTGCCGCTTCTATTAACAAAGTACCACTACCGCACATAGGGTCCAAAAAATCCGAATTTCCTTCCCAACCGCTCAATTTTAGCAATCCAGCGGCAAGTACCTCGTTTATGGGCGCTATGTTGGTGTGTATCCTATATCCCCTTTGATGTAACGATTCTCCAGAACTATCCAAAGAAACAGTGCAGTTGTTTTTTGCAATATGGATGTTTATCCGAATATCTGGGTCTTTTGAATTTACATTTGGCCGTTTACCTTTTATATGCCTGAATTTATCGACAATAGCATCTTTCACTTTTTGGGAAACGAACATCGAATTGGAAAAAACCTGGGTATTCATTGTGGTGTCCACCGCAAACGTTTTATCCGGTTCAAAAATAGTGCTCCAAGCTATCGAATAAATCCGTCCGTACAACTCCCTTTCATTGAAAACCTTAAAAGATGTAATTGGTCTAAAAACCTTTAAAGCGGTCCTCGAACAAAGATTGGCTTTGTACAAAAAACCCAAATCCCCTTCAAAGGATACATTCCGTACGCCAGTTTCCACCTTACTTGCGCCCATATCCTTCAGTTCCTGGGCCAAGATTTCCTCAAACCCATAAAACGTCTTCGCCAACATCCGAAAGTTTTTCGCCATCTGCTCCGTAACACTTTCTGTAAAAATAGGTTATTTTCAGGCCTTGAAACCGAACTGGGTATTTTCAATTTCCGGGATTCTTTTATCACCTGTACTATCGGCAGCGATAGTTTTTAGCTCTTTTAGCATTCCATTTTAACCTAGAACCTCTTTTTTAATAAAAATCCAATGACTGATGGCACCGCCTAATACAAATAGGTGCCATATAAGATGGTTGAAAGGTATTTTTCGAATCGCATAGAAAAGAATACCGATGGTATAAAAAGCACCACCTAATCCGAGCCAAAACAAACTATCTGTTGAAATCTTCTCTATAAGAGATGAAAAATCCAATACGATAAGCCAGCCCATTACCCCATACAGTATAAGTGAGAAAACTTCAAATTTTCCCGTAAAGAATAACTTCAAAACCGTCCCTACCAAAGCAATGCCCCAAACTAAATAAAAGAGCAGCCATCCTTTTGATTCTGCAAGAAAAAGTAGGCAAACAGGTGTATACGTTCCTGCAATTAGATAATAGATACTTATATGATCTAAGACCCGAAATTTTCGCTTCAATTTTGGGTTTTGCGCTGCGTGATATAGGGTGGAAGCGGTAAAAAGAAGTACCAGTGAAATACTGTACACCACTATACTCCAAAAAAGAAATGGTTTTCTACCTAAATCTTCCTGAAGGAAAAGAGCAAAACCAATCCAGGAGAGTACAATGCCCCAAGCATGGGAATATGTATTCCATCGCTCCTCAAGTAAAACAGATTTGGGATGCTGGTCCAACAAATATCTATTTGTAGCGTTTACCGTGTTTAATTATTAAATCTACGTCTTGCAATAAACTGATATAGCGCAAAACATCCCCATCTACGGCAATGATATCAGCATATTTTCCAGGGGTAATGGTACCAACTTCATCAGCAACTCCCATCCAAAGAGCGGGCCAATAGGTTGCAGCCCTTATAGCGTACATGGGATCGATTCCAAACTCATTCACCCATACGTCCAACTCGTTCCACGTAGACTGACTGTGGAACTTCATAGGAATACCGCTATCAGTACCCACTAAAAGCACTACTCCGGCATCCAAAAGCTGCTGAATTTTGGTTTGTAAGGTTGGTTTTCGCGAAGGGGTCAGTTGAAAATAAGGCAGTCTGTCCGGGTACTTTATACTATTCTTGATGTCTACAATTACACTATCTGGCAAACCCAAATGCCATGAATCATTGTCCAACATTTCCCGGTTGTCACGAACATACTCATAATTGTACAAACCTTCTACGGTAGGACACCAAAAAAGCGGGCCTTTGTTCATTTGGGCCGTTCGTTCTTTAATGGCCTCCATAACATCATCAGGATATTTCGGTGCAGAAGATAAACCTGTATGTTCAAAACAGTCTACCCCAACTTGAATACCCCTTCTGATCTCCTCGGGACGGTGCCCATGCGCTACGACTTTCAAATTGTTCTTATGGGCTTCATCTACAACTGCTCTCAATTCTTCCATGGTCATTTGATCATGGTCTATCAATTTAATGACATCCACTCCGGCACTGGCCAATTTTTTGATTTTTTTCTTTCCATCTTCCGGACCGTTGACACCCCATCGAAACGCTTCTGTACCAGGATAAGGTTTCTTCTGGATAAATGGCCCAGAGACATAAAGCGTTGCCCCGGGGATTTCACCTTTATTGATTCTATCGCGCACCGAAATACTTTCTTTCAAGGGTGCTCCCAAATCCCGGGCACTGGTAACTCCTGCCATCAACAACTGATGTGCTGATGCTGGCATGATAACATCTTCAAACAAAGGGGGATAGGTTTTATCCCAATAGGAGTAGTTGGCATGTCCGTTTATCATGGTATGTACGTGCATATCCCACAGACCGGGTAGTACGCTCATGCCTTCCGTTGAAATTACAGTAGCATTTTCAGGAATCTCAAGTGTCCCCATCGACCCTACCTTTAGAATACGTTCGCCTTCAATTAGAATGATACTGTTCTTAATTGGGTCAGAACCAAAACCATCAATCAAGGTACCTCCGACAAGCGCTTTTAGGGTGTTTTCCTGTGAAAAAGAAAGTATTTGGAACAGAATGAAAAGTACCATCAATAAAGGCCGAACCATAATGTGAGTCTTTTTGCTAAGATAACGGAATAAAACAAATACCTTCCCTCTTCGGCAGTTGGTAAAGGATGGGAAAAGCGTCTACATACTCGCTCATCTCAGGCGCCGTAGACATTGGCACAGTCAGTATCTGATCGTTTGGGTAATCTAAACCGTAAGTAGATTACATACCTTATTGACACACTTTCCATGGGAAAATCGGGATTGACTCCAAAAAGAGGCAAATTTTACCACCTTTTTAGACCAAAAAAACCTCGTATCATGATACAAGGTTTTTTTATCGATAGAATATCTAAGTTACAGGGCTAAAGCATCTATAGTTGCTCTTTTTGTTCTACCTTCCTTTGAAAGTTTCAATTTATACAATTTGATTTTGACTTTTCCCTGGTCATATATGCTGATGTACTTATTACCAACGATTTCCCATCCTTTGAAGTTCCTTGCCACCAAATTCTGAATGTTTTTTGGTGGTGCTACGTCCGTAAACCGTTCCCAAGAAGTAACAATTTGGCCCATCTTGTTGTATACCGTTGCTATATAACCATTCGTAGCTCGATGTACCACTTTAATACCTTCTGAATCATCATGCTGTTCATCCCGAGATGTATGGAATTTGTAATTCGCTGCCTTTAATTGTAGCCACTTTACAATTTTGGGAGTGAGCAAATCATTGACTTCATACAGATAAGAGCTATTGGTCAAGGTAACCTCTTCAAATGACTTTCTAAATGAATCTCCCTGTGCGTAACCCATTTGAAAAATTGTAAAAATCGCAAAACTTAAAACTAAATTTTTCATGACATAAAATTTTTAAATGATTAATAAATTATTTGATGTCACAAATATTGAAAGTCAAGTAGCGCAACACATATCAACTATGTATCCATGTGTTATAAGTTTAATTGTAGGTGATTCAAAAAAATTTGAAAGTGATTAAAGTATGTTTCGCCTTCGGCGAATTTGTTGCGTTCAGGGCTTTTTTTCGCCTTTTAAATATTGTCTTTATGGTAAAAAGTTGGCTGCTTGCCAAGAGGAGCAACTGGGAAACCTACCTTTTTATGGAGCTCTAAATAGCGTGCATCTTCCCTTATAGGTCTCAATAGGGGCTCAGAATGTAACCATACCATTTCATTTTCATGATTGTCGTAGGATTTGTTCAGCCAATAAAAGGCAGTATCGTATTCCTCTATATGGCAATAATAAAGGGCAGTAAACCATGCTGGGCTACCAGGCTTATTATTTCTTTCAAAATCTTTTAATAGCTCTAAAATTTCATGTACCCCCTCATCTTGCCCCAAAGATTCGCTGATTACTGCATGGAGCCAAATTATTATTGGCGGTCGATCGGGGGAAATCCTCATCAAATTATCCAGCCATTCTCTTGCTATCTGATATTCACCCATGTGATACAGATATTTCACAGCATTTCTAACCCATTCAAAATCATCATTGTAGATAGCGTAATAATCTTTATACAAATCCAATGCCTCTTCCATTCTATTATTATAAAAAAGGGTTTCTGCGTACCAATAAATGTATAAGTTCTCATCTGCTTTTTTTAAGTCGTCAGCATTTTTCATGTAAACCAACGCTTCTTCATACCTCCCAGTATAGATAAGATACAGAGGGGCAATTAAGGTTTTTTGGTAGTCCTCTTCTAACATGGCAAAATCCCATTCATTGAATAGCGCCATCCTCAGTTTTGCATCAATGACTTTTTTATTATTTGGCGCTACTTGCCTTGCTTTTAGCAGGTATTTTTTGGCTATCTCTCTTCCATCGCGATTATAGTAACCCCAATAACTCGAACCAAAGTGCCATACAAGACTTAAATTCACATAGGCCTCTACAAATGTCGAATCTATTTGTACAGCTTTATTGTATAACCTTTTTGCATTGTCATAGCCGAGTTTAGTACCCTTTGACCATTCATAATTCGCCTGTAGGTATAGGTCGTAGGCCTGTTTATTGGACGTAAGTATGGAGGCGATTTCGTTTTCTTCGCTCTCAGTTATTTCTACTCCTATGGTTTCCGAGATGTTTTCAGCTACTTTGGCTTGAAGTTTAAAAAGCTCATCGCTTACCCAGGTTTCATTATATTCTTGATCCCAAAATTGTTGCTCACTTTCACCATCTATCATTTGTAACTTGACACTCACATTATTTCCGGCCAATTGAAAGCTCCCTTGTATAACATTGTTTACTCCCAGTTCTTGCGCTATTTCTTTGATGGATTTGTCAATGACTTTATACCTTGCTACAGATGTGTATGGAATCACTTTATCTATGGATTCTATTTTTGCCAACTTGTTTATGATAGCATCGGTCATTCCATCTGATATATAATCCAAATTCTCATTACCACTCCAGTTTTTAAGAGGCAATACAGCAATGGACTTTTTTTCACTTCCATCCTTACCCTCCAAAGCAACTCCCATTTCGGTCTTTTGACTTCGGCCTACATTCTTTCCTATTTGGATAACACCGTAGAACAAAGCAATACTAATAATAGCCCCTATGGAATAAAAGACCAATTTTCTCTTTTGTGGTTGTTTCACATTTGAAGAACCGACTTGTACCATATCTTTCAAGTCATCTATGTTGTTTCTTATTTTTACCTCCCCGGGGGGATATCCCACGTAGTTCTTGAAACAAGTGTTGAAATAAGTAGGGCTGGAGAAACCTACCTCATAGGCGACTTCCGAAACGGTCAAATCAGTTTCTCTCAATAGTTTCAGTCCCTCATCCAGACGCACCTCTCGTATGAACTGACTGACGGACTTGTCAATACTTTTTTTAAGTTTTTTATGAAGTTGTGAACGACTCAATCCATATTCAGCAGCCAAGTCTTCCACGCTGAACTGTTCTTCCTTTAAATTGTCAAGGACAATCTGTCGGAGTTTGGGTATAAAGGATGGGTTATTTCCCTCATTACCATTCATGGTAGAGTAATTTTAGTTCATAGGGGAGTGTAATACCTTAAAATTACCTAAAATGAGTTAGAAAATGGGTTTTGAGTTGGTCTAAAGTGACTATTCTGAGAAGTAACTTAATAAAAAACCCTCCCTAGCATATAGCTAAGGAGGGTCAAGGAAGGCGGCTACCT
>ERZ1740060.108-NODE-108-length-72056-cov-23.840738_pt1 | contig 72056 bp, 52 predicted proteins | sample MGYA00581743_ERZ1740060 | MGnify/ENA primary metagenome ERZ1740060 (study PRJEB43018, sample SAMN04849235) | marine metagenome | isolation source: floating plastic debris | place: Pacific Ocean | collected 2008-08-27 | study: EMG produced TPA metagenomics... | reverse complement strand
GAGACTCCATTTTAGATGCCCTATCTGTAGCCGGAATCTAGAGAATTGGTATTAGTCGCTTCCAAAATTCAAGATGCTGAAGAACGTCGAGAACTCAACGGCCTGGTCGAATCAACGATTCGTCAATCAGGTGCTTGGGTTTATTACAAATCTATTGTTTTTGGGGCAAGCACCGCAGTTACTCACCCTTCCGAGAGTGCTCGATAGGTCAGCAATGGAATGGGTCTGGGCGACAGCGGCCTTATCGGTTTGGCCTACCTTTCACGTTGTCTGAGCGGTGGTGAGCCAATCCGCGATCGCGCCAATATGGGTGATTTCGCCATCGGGTGTAATGTCAGCTTGAGCGACCAAGTGAGGGCGATATTTGCCCGTTTTGACGATGACAGCTTTCATGCCGACGTCCTGTGCACCTTTAATATCCGCTTCAATATCGTCGCCGATCATCACCACTGCGGTTGCAGGCAACCCGAGTTCATCTAGGACCCGATGATAAAAAGCGGGATTGGGTTTCCCCACAACGACAGCAGACTGATCCGTGGCATATTCGAGACCAGCGACGAATGCGCCGATATCTAACTGCAGCCCGGCTTCCCACTGCCAGTATTTGCCTCGGTGCAGCGCCATCACCTGAGCCCCCTTCATCATCAATCGAAAGGCACGATTCATCAGGCGGTAACTCCAGGCGTCACCAATATCACCCACTACAATCACGTCGGCATCGGTATCCGACCAGGTGAATTCGCTAAAGTCTTGCTTGGCGTCTTCAGTGACCAGCGGATAGATTTTGGGGTGGCCCAACTGGCGGAGATGTAACACTGCGGCATAGGCGGCAGTCACAATTTCTGAGGGGTCGATCTCGAGTCCCATGGCCTGGAGGCTGGCACTCATCGACTGGGTCGATTGAGTGGTGTTGTTCGTCACGTAGCGATAGGGCAGCCCACTGTTGCGGAGGGCCGCAATGGCGGCCTGTGCGCCCGGCAAGGTGCGATTGGCGACGTAGAACACGCCATTGAGATCGAGTAAGAATCCTTTCGTCTCGTGAAAAGTTTCCGGTAGCATGGGACTTCGGCCTCTCATGATGGTCTGGCTGCCGCGTTCTCTGAAGCGTAGCGAGATTGCTCGTCAGAAAGTGGCTCAGCATTTACCGTTCTGCCATCTTATCCATCCCAGTTGGAATCGGGTTGACGGCATGAGGCGGAGTCAGTTCTGGCGTTATGGCAACAGGTGGCATGTCGTTGACCCCTCCCTCAGCAAATGCGTATTGGTACGCGGGTCAGCTCATGTCCGGAGACACACTGACCCTGCCACGGCAAGATCCGGGCCTGTTGTATGGGGCAACGGTTTTTACAACGCTGCGAGTTTACGACCACCATCTCGATCATCCCTGGACTGTTTGGGCGGCGCACCAAGCGCGACTGACGCGATCGCTCCAGACCTTTCACTGGGTAGAGCCGAACTGGGCGCAGGTGCGTCAGGGGGCCGAGACCCTGGCGTCCCATTTCCCCGTGCTGCGGGTGACAATATTTCCGGATGGACGAGAGTTGATTTTGGGGCGATCGCTGCCGCCAGATTTGGCGCTGAAACAAACCCAGGGCGTGACGGTGTGGGTTGCCGATGCCGAGGAGTACGGTCGCCCCCTTGCCGCTCACAAGACGGGCAACTATTTGGGCAGCTGGCTAGCGTTGCAGGCGGCTCAACGAGCGGCGGCTCAAGAGGCGGTCTTAGTAGATGATCAGGATCATTGGCTAGAAACCAGTACCGGCAACCTCTGGGGCTGGGCGGCTGGTCAATGGTGGACGCCGCCGCTGACGGCTGGGCTCTTGCCGGGCGTGATGCGATCGCGCCTCCTGCAGGGCCTACAGCAGCAACAGCAAACCGTGTTGACTGCAGCTTGGACGCCTCAACGGGTGAGCCAGTTCTCATTTTTGGCCTACACCAACAGTGTGGTGGAGGTCGTGCCGATTCAGACTGTCCTGCAGGGGGCTTCGTCTGTGAACTACAATCCAGATTATGGAAAAGTAAAGCAATTGACTCTAGCTTGGCAGTCGATTGTCGGCTGAGTTTCTGAAGATGGGTTAACATTAATTAATACTTGTTTTTTCCATAAGCTTTATCCGTTCTATAGAGAACTGACGATTCAGACTTTGACAACCAAAAGTCGCTTGATAGAAACAGCAATCTTTCTGAAGTGTTTGGAGGCATGGCTCCGTGAATAAGCGGTGGAGAAACGCAGGGCTATACGCACTACTCGTCGTAGTTGTCATCGCCCTGGCAACAGCAATTTTCGATAACTCAGGTCAAGAATCCCAGTCCTGGCGCTACAGCCGTTTTCTCGATGCCATCGAGAGTAACCGCATTGAGCGCGTCAGCATCAGCGCTGATCGTTCCCAGGCTCGATTTACCGATCCTGAAGGCAATGGCCAGGTAACCGTCAATCTGCCTAACGACCCGGACTTGATCAATACCCTGGAAACCAACAACGTTGATATCGTTGTCTTCCCTCAAACCGACGACAGCGCTTTGGTGCGTTTGTTTAGCACCTTACTGATTCCGGTATTGCTGCTAGTAGTGTTGTTCTTTGTCTTGCGGCGGGCTCAGAGTGGCCCTGGCAACCAAGCGATGAACTTTGGCAAGTCTAAGGCTCGAGTTCAGATGGAGCCCCAAACCCAGGTCACCTTTGGTGACGTGGCCGGGATTGAGCAGGCCAAGCTGGAGCTGACCGAAGTTGTTGACTTCTTGAAAAATGCTGATCGCTTCACGGCGGTGGGTGCCAAGATTCCCAAGGGCGTCTTGCTGGTAGGCCCTCCGGGAACCGGTAAGACACTTCTAGCTCGCGCGGTTGCGGGTGAAGCTGGTGTCCCCTTCTTCAGTATCTCCGGTTCGGAGTTTGTCGAAATGTTTGTGGGTGTTGGCGCTTCCCGCGTTCGCGACCTGTTTGAGCAAGCCAAAACAAATGCGCCCTGCATCGTCTTTATTGATGAGATTGACGCAGTGGGTCGTCAGCGGGGCGCTGGCCTCGGCGGCGGCAACGACGAGCGTGAGCAAACGCTTAACCAGTTGCTGACCGAAATGGATGGTTTTGAAGGCAACACTGGCATCATCATCATCGCGGCGACTAACCGGCCTGATGTATTGGATTCAGCTCTACTGCGTCCCGGTCGTTTTGACCGTCAAGTGGTGGTTGATCGCCCTGACTTTGCGGGTCGGTCGGAGATTTTGCAGGTGCACGCACGCGGCAAAACCTTTGCCAAAGACGTTGACCTCGACAAAATTGCTCGCCGGACGCCTGGTTTCACTGGGGCTGATCTGTCCAACTTGCTGAACGAAGCGGCTATTTTGGCCGCTCGTCGCAATCTCACTGAAATTTCGATGGATGAGGTGAACGACGCCATCGATCGCGTGCTCGCCGGTCCTGAGAAGAAAGACCGGGTGATGACCGACAAGCGTAAAGAACTGGTGGCTTACCACGAAGCGGGCCATGCTTTGGTCGGTGCCTTAATTCCTGAGTATGACCCGGTGCAAAAGATTAGCATCATTCCCCGTGGTCGGGCCGGTGGTTTGACCTGGTTTACGCCCAGTGAAGAGCGTCTGGAATCGGGTTTGCAGTCTCGTTCTTACATGCAGAATGAGATGGCAGTCGCCCTCGGTGGACGCATTGCTGAGGAGCTAGTTTATGGTAACGAAGAGGTAACAACCGGTGCCTCTAGTGACTTGCAGCGGGTGGCGCAAGTGGCTCGTCAAATGGTGACGCGCTTTGGTATGAGCGAAAAGCTCGGCCCCGTGGCGTTAGGTCGCCAGCAAGGCAACATGTTCCTCGGTCGCGACATCACAGCGGAGCGAGATTTCTCTGAAGAAACTGCCGCTATTATCGATTCTGAAGTGCGCCAGCTAGTCGACCAGGCCTACGATCGCGCTAAGCAGGTCTTGGTGGAAAACCGCCCTGTTCTTGATAAGTTAGCCGCCATGCTGATCGACAAGGAAACCGTCGATTCTCAAGAACTCCAGGATCTCCTGGTGACCAACTCGGTGAAAATGCTGCCCTTGCTTTAACAGCGGCGACACATATTTCACTTTGGTGGTGAAAATTACGTGATGAATGAGGCTCCTCAGGGAGCCTCATTTTTTTGCTTAATGGCTCTGATGTTGACTGTCTGCAGGCCAATTCAAAGCGATCGCCGGGGAGATTTTTCACTTTTTCGTGAAGTCATTCCTATGCGGGTGAGACTAACCTCATAGAATAGTTAACTGTCGCTTGTAAGAAACCTACCCTATGACTGTTCGCGTTCGCATCGCGCCGAGTCCCACCGGCAACCTACATATTGGCACCGCCCGGACGGCAGTGTTTAACTGGCTATTTGCGCGCCATCATGGGGGTCAGTTCATCCTGCGGGTAGAAGATACCGATACGGAGCGATCGCGCCCGGAATTTACCGACAACATTACGGCAGGGCTAGAGTGGTTGGGTCTGACGTGGGATGAGGGGCCTTTCTTTCAGTCACAGCGACTCGATCTGTATCGTCAGGCGATTCAGACCCTCCTAGATCACGGCCTGGCCTATCGTGCCTACGACACGTCAGCAGAATTGGAGGCCATGCGAACGGCTCAAAAGGCCAAAAAGCAAGCCCCCCGTTATGACAACCGACATCGTCACCTCACCGATGACCAGCAGCGTGCCTTCGAAGCTGAAGGACGTCAGGCCGTTATCCGCTTCAAAATCGCTGATGATCGCACCGTGCAGTGGCATGACTTAGTGCGGGGTGCCATGACCTGGCAAGGCAGCGATCTCGGGGGTGACATGGTTATTGCGCGGGCCTCCTCGGTGGATAGCATTGGCCAGCCCCTCTACAACCTGGCTGTAGTGGTGGATGATCAGGATATGGACATTACTCACGTGATTCGGGGTGAGGATCACATCGCCAATACGGCCAAGCAAATTTTGTTGTACGAAGCGCTTGGCGGCACCGTGCCCCAATTTGCCCACACGCCGCTCATTTTGAATCCCTCGGGTCAAAAGCTCTCCAAACGCGATGGCGTGACCTCAATTTCTGATTTTCAAAAGATGGGTTTTACGGCCCCGGCTTTAGCCAATTACATGACGCTCTTGGGGTGGTCACCGCCTGACAGTGAAGAACTCTTCACCCTTGAAGCGGCGGCGCCACAGTTTAGTTTTGATCGCGTCAATAAGGCGGGGGCCAAATTCGATTGGGATAAGCTCGATTGGCTGAACAGTCAATATCTGCATGATCGCCCTGCATCCGAGTTGGTGGAAATGCTCGTTCCTTATTGGCAAGCAGCGGGCTATGACTTTGATCTGGAGGTCGATCGCGACTGGCTAACGGTGCTGGCGGGATTGCTGGGGCCGAGTCTGACGCGCTTGTCGGATGCGGTTGAGCAGGGTCGCTTTTTCTTTGCGGAAGTCATGGACTACTCTGAAGCCGCAACCAAACAGCTGCGTCAAGACGGGGTCGCTGAATTACTCACAGCCACGCTGGGTCAATTGCAGGCCGGTGCTTCCCTAGAGTCTTTAGAGGCGGTGAAGGCGTTAGTGAGCGATGTTGTGAAGGCTCAGGGTATTAAGAAGGGATTGATGATGAAGTCGATGCGGGCAGCCCTGATGGGCGACATGCAAGGGCCGGATTTGACGGAGTCTTGGCTGATTTTGCATCAGCGGCAATTTGATCTGCCGCGACTCAAAAAAGCGGTAGAGCTGGCTCAAAGCTGAGGCAGCTGACCTACAATCCGATTGGAAGGGTTAAGGGGGCAAGTTTCGATGCATCGAGTACGGATGGCTGGTCGCCTCGTTATGGGACTTGTACTTGGCAGTTTGAGTCCGCTGGTGATCGATATGCTGCGAGAGTTACCTGTCTCAGCTCAGACTGACGTTGTCACCCTGGCATCCGGATTCACGCCTAACCCGACGGTTTTAGTGGGTACCGGCGGCGGCGATCGCCCAGCGGCGGAAGTGGTCAATACGCGCAATAGTCCTACGGGCCCTTGCTTGGGGTTTATCTCGACCCAGCCCCACGAAGAAGTCACTCTGGATAACCGATTTTCGAATCTGGAAATACGGGTGGAGGCCGATCTCGATACGACTTTGATCGTGGCGGGGCCAGATGGTGTTTGGTGCAACGATGACAATGGCAGCCATAATCCAGCCATTGCGGGCGAGTGGCTGGCGGGCAGCTATCGCATCTGGGTGGGCAACTACCAAGCTGGAGAGGTACCCCGCTACGAGTTATCGATCACGGATAATCCTTAAACCATCGGTGCTAAGACAATATCCTTCAGTAGGGTAGGTGGCTGATGCGCTCACAAACCCTAATCGCGGTTGCCGATGTGGAGGCGAGTCGTTGGTATCAAACTCTGCTGGCGTGCGATCGCGTCCACGGCGGAACAGAATATAGTCGACTGGCGATGCGGGGAGAAGCCGATTTCTTCCTGCAGCTGCATGTCTGGAATGCGCATGATCATCCGAATCTCGGCGATCCAATGGCAGCTGCCCACGGCTACGGTGTCTTGCTATGGTTTTCGTGGACGATTTTGCGGCGACAGTGACTCGTGCGTAGCAAGTGAAGGCGGCAATCGTCACGCCGCCCCACGTGAATCCTTCGGCGTACCATCAGGAATGTTAGCTCCGTGATTTGGATGGGACATTGTTGTAGTTGCCAGTCGTCCAGCAGCGGTTGTTTCCTCAATCCGGTGATGGATTCGCCTCTGGTGTGCCGATGGGCTGTCCCGATTGCCTGAGAATCAAGATCGCGTTTCCAGCGGCTCAGCTGCCGTCTTCTCAGGGATCAGTGTGGCCGTTCCGGTTGGTCGTAGAGAGCTCAGCAACTGATCTTTCGGTGACAAATTTGCTCAGTCCTCTTAAATTACGTTAAATTTAATTAACGACTACTCATATTTCAGCACTAAGGCCGCTACTTGCCGGTAGTTCCCTTGGCTGCCCTTGATTTGAGTAATGCTTAAGAAAAAACTTTATCTTGTTGAACGCTGCGCGTTTTAGAGATTTGAGATTTTTGACGTTAACGACGCTCTAGAGGCCACCTGGTTATGAAACTTTCTTGGAGAGTTGTCCTGTTATGGGCACTACCCATTCTGGTTGTAGGGTTCTTCTTCTGGCAGGGTACGGTTTCGACCAACGCGATGAACACCGGTCAGAACACTGCCAGCACCAGAATGACCTACGGTCGATTCCTCGACTATTTGGATGCGGGTCGGGTAATGGCTGTTGACCTATATGACAACGGTCAGACCGCAATTGTCGAAGCGATGGATACGCAGCTCGACAACCGTGTCCAGCGCTGGCGCGTTGACCTACCGGGTAATACGCCTGAGCTGATCACTCGGATCAAAGATGCCAATGTCAGTCTTGATTCTCACCCGCCCCGTACCACCGGAGCGTTGTGGGGGATTTTGGGCAACTTGCTTTTCCCCTTCCTGCTGATTGGTGGTTTGTTCTTCCTTTTCCGTCGTTCTAACAATGCGCCGGGCGGGCCGGGTCAGGCGATGAACTTCGGTAAGTCGAAGGCGCGTTTTATGATGGAAGCCAAGACGGGTGTCGTTTTTGATGACGTCGCCGGTATCGAAGAAGCGAAAGAAGAGTTGCAAGAGGTTGTTACCTTCTTGAAAAAGCCTGAGCGGTTTACGGCTGTCGGGGCTCGCATTCCCAAAGGTGTGTTGCTGGTGGGCCCGCCAGGAACGGGTAAAACGCTGCTCGCCAAAGCGATCGCGGGTGAAGCAGGCGTGCCTTTCTTTAGCATCTCCGGTTCTGAATTTGTTGAAATGTTTGTCGGCGTCGGCGCTTCGCGCGTGCGTGACCTCTTTAAGAAAGCCAAAGAGAGTGCTCCCTGCATCATCTTTATTGACGAGATTGATGCGGTCGGTCGTCAGCGTGGCGCTGGCATCGGCGGTGGTAATGACGAGCGTGAGCAGACCCTTAACCAGCTGCTGACCGAGATGGATGGTTTCGAAGGCAACACCGGTATCATCGTGATTGCGGCTACCAACCGCGCTGATGTCCTCGACTCTGCCCTACTCCGTCCGGGTCGCTTTGACCGTCAAATCTCGGTTGATCCGCCGGATGTGAAAGGCCGTTTAGAAATTCTCGATGTCCACGCCCGCAACAAGAAGCTGGCTGAAGATATCTCCTTAGACGCGATCGCCCGCCGGACGCCTGGGTTTACTGGTGCGGATTTGGCTAACTTGCTTAATGAAGCGGCAATTCTCACGGCTCGTCGCCGCAAAGAAGGCATCACCATGACTGAAATCGACGATGCGGTTGATCGCGTCGTCGCTGGTATGGAGGGCACGCCGCTGGTCGATAGCAAGAGCAAGCGCCTGATTGCTTATCACGAAGTGGGTCACGCAATTGTGGGCACCTTGGTCAAAGCTCATGACCCAGTGCAAAAGGTGACCTTGATTCCGCGTGGTCAAGCTCAAGGTTTGACCTGGTTCACCCCGAGTGAAGACCAAATGTTGATCTCTCGTGCCCAAATCTTGGCCCGTATCCAAGGTGCTTTGGGGGGACGGGCAGCCGAAGACATCATCTTTGGCGATGCTGAAGTGACGACTGGGGCGGGTAACGACCTGCAGCAGGTCACAGGCATGGCGCGTCAAATGGTGACTCGATTTGGCATGTCAGACCTGGGGCCATTGTCGCTGGAAGGGTCGCAAGGAGAGGTGTTCTTAGGGCGTGATTGGATGAATCGCTCGGAATACTCTGAGAATATTGCGTCTCGGATTGACCTTCAGGTTCGCAAGATTGTGGACAACTGCTATGACGAAACTAAGCAGATGATTCAAGAGAACCGTGCAGTGATTGACCGTCTGGTTGATTTGCTGATTGAGAAGGAAAGCATCGACGGTGATGAATTCCGACGCATTGTGTCTGAGTACACGACTGTCCCTGAAAAAGAGCAGTTAGTGCCTCAGATTTAATGCTCTCGCTTCCTGGTCTCTAGGGTGATTAAAAGACCCGTTCTCATTCGAGGACGGGTCTTTTGTTTGGCGATAAATCTACTGGCTCAATGAGGCCTAAAGTTGTCAGGGGGCAGGGTAATTAATAAGCGAGAAGAGTTGAATGACGCGACGTACCCTCTATGTAGCCATCACGAATCATGGGTTTGGCCATGCGACCCGAGCTGCCTCGGTGGCGGCAACGGTTAAACAGTTAGTGGCTGATACTGACATTATTCTGGCGACAACGGCTCCCCGGTGGTTATTAGAGAGTTATCTCAAAGCACCGTTCGTATTGCGAAAACAGGCTCTCGATGTGGGCGTACTGCAGCCTGATAGCCTAACCGTCGATCGCCCCGCCACCCTCACAGCGCTCCGGCAGCTGCAACACCGGCAAGGTGAATTGGTTGAACAGGAAGCTGCTTTTTTACAAGCTGCCGGGGTTGATCTGGTGTTGGGCGATATTCCACCGCTCGTCGCGATCGCGGCCAAAGCGGCCAACGTTCCCTGCTGGATGATGAGCAACTTTGGTTGGGACTTTATCTATCGAGCTTGGGGCGGTGAGTTTGGGGCGATCGCCGATTGGATTCAGAATTGTTTTGCTCAGGCTGATCGGTTGTTCCGCTTGCCCTTTCATGAACCGATGGCAGTCTTTTCTGATATTACAGATGTGGGGCTGACGGGGGGAACACCACAATACTCAGCAGCGACCCTGCGACAGCGTTTTGATATCACTGCGGATCAGTCAAAAACGGTGTTGCTGACGTTTGGGGGCTTAGGTTTAGCGCAAATTCCCTACGGTACCCTGCAACGGTTCGCTGACTGGCAATTCATCACGTTTGATCGTCAAGCCCCGGATTTGCCTAATTTGTGTAAGATCAGCGATCGCACTCTGCGACCTGTGGACTTTATGCCCTTGTGCGGGCGCGTCGTTTCTAAACCGGGCTACAGCACTTTTTCAGAAGCTTGCCGTTTAGAGGTGCCGGTCGTCACGATCACTCGCGACGATTTTGCCGAGGGGCCGCTACTGGTTAGCCAGCTGCAAGACTGCAGCGCTCACCAGGTGCTGACGCCCCAGGCGTTTGCCGAGGGTGCCTGGGAGTTTCTCGAGACTGCCCCCAATCCGCCTCTAACTAGTCAGCGATTGAGCAAAACGGGGAATCAAGAAATTGCGGGAGCGATCGTAGATTTTTTACGCGACCACTCTAGTTAATGCCAAGGCGAAGGGTCGTTGCTAACTTTGAGCAGTGCTGATGTCTGATCAAGATCGGTGAAGGGATTGGGCTGAATCTAAACTGAGGTTATCGATGGCGGATGCGATCGTAGATAGCGATGTACTCTTCCCCAGAATTTTTCCACGAATAGTCATATTGCATGCCCTGCAAGGCCAACTGCTGGAAAAGCTGCGGTTCGTTGTAGTAAAGGTCGATCGCGCGGTTGAGCGCTGACTCCATCGCGTACTGGTCGGTGTCATAGAAAACAAAGCCGGTGCGTTCTTCACGGGGATGCTCGTTGTCGTAGTCCCAATCAAAAACTGTGCTGACTAGCCCACCGACGCCCCGGACGACGGGTACCGTGCCATAGCGTAGGGAAATGAGCTGGGTGAGGCCGCAGGGTTCAAACTTACTCGGTACCACCATCATGTTGGCTCCGGCATAGATGAGGTGGGCGAGTTCTTCATTAAAGCTCAGCTCGAGATGAATGTCGGGATTATCGTTGAGGAAATGCTTCTCATGCCAGAACCAGTCATTAGTTTGGCGGTCAGTTGCGGAACCGAGTAGCACGAACTGAGCGCCACGATTGAGGGCGTGATACATGGCATGGTGAACCAAATGCATCCCTTTCTGGTCATCTAAACGACCAATAAAAGCAACGATAGGTTTGTCGCAGACTCTCAGGAGCAGTTTTTCGCGGAGAGCTTTTTGATTCAGAGTTTTGTCTTCGAAGGTGGCGGAACTGTAAGGAGAGGGAATGTGATCGTCAGTTTCCGGATTCCAGATCTTGGGGTCGATGCCGTTGAGAATGCCGGAAAATTTGAAGCCCTTGAGGTGCAAGGTGTGGCCTAGTCCAAAGCTACAGTCCTCATGCATGGCTTCCCAGGCATGGTGAGGCGAAACGGTGTTGACATGGTTGGCGTAAACAATGCCCCCTTTCATAAAGTTGAGGGAAAACGGATTAAAGTTATCACGCAGGCGATCGTAGTGAAAGTAGTACGCTTCGCGGTTGAGTCCTGTCGCCCAGAGAATTTCGGTACCGGCAAAGCCTTGGTGTTTGAAGTTGTGAATGGTGTAAAGCACTCGCTGATGTTCCATGCCGTGATGCTGATACATCTCGTAGAGCATGACGGGCACGAGTCCGGTTTGCCAATCATGACAGTGAATCACGTCAGGACGCTTATTGCTTTTTAGCAAAAATTCGAGGGCGGCTTTGCTGAAAAAGGCAAAGCGTAGCGGATCATCATCGCAGCCATAATAAGTGCCGCGGTCAAAATAAAAGTCTTCTGAGTGGGGTTCAATAAAAAAGCACAGGCGACCATGCACCCACCCACAAAACACCGAGCAGTGGATGCGATCGCCATACCAGGGTACACAGAGGTCTTGGTAGGCATCATGCAGGCCCCAAATATGGTCATAGCGCATGTTGTTGTACTTAGGCAGAATGATCTCGATGGAGTGCCCACGCGCTTCGAGTTCGCGACTGAGACCATAAACAACGTCGCCGAGACCTCCAGCTTTAATGACAGGTGCACATTCCGAGGCAATCTGCACGATGTACATAAGAAACCCTCGTTTAATAAAAATTCATTTTGGTTTGATTTTATTCAATCAGGAAGACCTGACAGAGGCAAGGGGCTGGAGACAGATCGCGGCGGTTGAAAGGGGGCTAACTTTTGCCGATGGTCTATCCATGAATTCCGCTTAAGCCAGTCTGTTTGCCGTGAGGTTAGAGCGTTACCATGCTAAAAGACACCACTGCGATTCAAAGGAGTAAAGCATGGTCGGGACTCAAGTCTCAGCTCGCGAATTTTTTCGTTCAGCCTATGAAAATCGCTACACCTGGGCACCAGGTTTCCCAGGCTATACGACTGACGTCACTTTTATTTCGGGCGACACCACAGCGACTGCCAAAGCCCGAGTGAATCCTGATCTCAAGGCTGAGGTCTTTGAGGTTGAGGATGAAGCCACTCAAAAAGCGATTCAATATCAGCTGTGGGAAGTCGCCATTCACCGGATTCGTCGTTCTTTTGAAGACACGCATGGGTCGAATAGCTTTTCCTATGGCAAAACGCTGGCAGATGGCTCTGTCGAAATTCTGATGGGTGGCAAAGCTGAAGGCGATCGCTACGAACTGCGTGATAACGAAGTCAGCATGGTGCACCGCCATATTCATGGCACGGTGGTGACGATTCACACGTTCACAAGTCACGACACTGGCGAAGGCTATCTGTCGCAACGCTATGACTCGGTCTACCACGACCCTGAATCAGGGCAGCAAAAAGGGGGACGGAGTGTGTTTGAAGACAACTATGAGAAAGTTGGCGATTACGTCATTCTCACCGAACGTAAGATTCAAACCGAAACGGCAACCGGCACTACAGAGCAAATTTTCCGATTCTCCAATATCGCATTGCTGAGCAACTAGATCTCGGCGTTGCCAGTCACAGAGAAGCGGGATGACTGTGGCAATCATTGCTGCTGAAAACGTTTGCCTGTGATGTCACAGTGCCGATGCCATTCGGTGCTGTGGCTCTCAGCTATCCTGCTTGCTAGGTGTTGATGCTCTAATGATCGTGCCGCCTGGCTGGAGAGGGGTGACAGTTGAGAATTGATGTTTAAGACACAACCAGATCTTTGAAGGCCTTTTGAAGACTCAAAGGGCTGAAGTTTTCGAGCGTTTGCTGTCTTAACCAAGCCCCATCGCAACGCTGATCTTGGCCCTGTAGAATCTCGATGCAGGCGTGAGCGACGGCCTTCGGATCGCGATGGGGAACGCGCCAGCCCACTTTGCCATCTTGCAATGGATCGGCTGAACCGTCGTCATCGCCTGACAGCGTCGGTACACCACAGGCCATCGCTTCGAGATAAACAATGCCAAAGCCTTCTTTAGAGGGCATGACGTAGACATCGGCCAGGCGATAGTGTTCAACTAAAGCCTCGTCAGAGACAAAACCGGCAAAAACAACGCGATCGCCCACCCCTAGATCCTGAGCCATTTGGGCTAGACGCGGCTGATCGTCACCCCGACCGACCACTAAATATTTCACCTGGGGAAAGCTCTTCAGGATTTGCGGTAAGGCTCTAATAGTGACATCTACCCCTTTGTAAATGTCGCCCGACCATAATCGAGCGACCGTCATCAGTACTCGATGATGGTGTAAGCCGTATTGTTCCACCAGTGGGGGTTTGGCTGGGCCGGGGGTAAAGGCATCACCGTCCACCACACAGGGCAGCATATGAAACTTATCAGGGTTCAGGTCATTAGCTTGACAGGCTAGGTCGCGACTATAGCGGCTAATCGTCCAGATCGTGTCTGCTTGCTGTAGTGCTTTTTGCTGGCGAGGCGGCACGGCCTGCCAGACTTCTTTGCCATAAGTCATGACTGTGAGAGCACTGCCAAACCATTGGCAAAGTGGGTTAAGCAGCGGTGTCAGCAACATATGACCGCAGACAAGGCGTGAGTATTGCCGACGTCGCATATTTTGTAAAATCAACCAGGCTAATTTCAGCCGCCCAATATTGGCTGAATAACTGCCGAAATAATAAAAAGTAAACTTATCCTCTGGGGCCAATGGATTGAGATCGGTCGGCTGGTCTCTCAGGATATAAATGTCGGCGGGGGGAGATGTTGGTTGAGCGGCATAGGCTGTGAGTACATCTTTGACATAGGACTGAATGCCGCCCTCAATAGAAAAGATGCTGAGAAAGACAAACCCAACGCGGTGAGAGTGATCTGACACCATTGACCCCTTTACGGCAACGACCCAACAATCTGACTTACTCGGTGAGCGCGACCTGCCCCGACTGCAGACGTTGCAGGTCAATCTGCACCATGTTTTCGATGAGCTGCTCGAAGGTCACTTGGGGAGACCAGTGCAAATCGTTGTTGGCATTGCTAGGGTCGGCAACGAGCTGAAAATGCTCGTCTCGGCGCAGTAGTGTCGTATTCACTTCGACATACTTTTGCCAATCGAGATTGACGCTATTAAAGGCCATTTCGACTAAGTCTTTGACGCTGTGCAGTATCCCAGTGCCAATGACATAATCCTGCGGAGTGTCTGTTTGTAGCATGCGCCACATCACTTCGACGTAGTCTCCGGCAAATCCCCAATCTCTTTTGGCGTCTAGATTGCCCATCGAGAGCTTATCCATCAGACCTAACTTAATGCCTGCGGCGGCGAGTGTGACTTTGCGGGTGACAAATTGAGGTGGTCGTCTGGGGGATTCGTGATTGTAGAGAATACCACTGCAGGCAAAGAGATTGTACTGCTCTCGATGATGGGTCATCGTCCAGTGGGCATGGAGTTTAGCGGCTCCATAAGGATTTTTGGGACGAAAGGGAGTGGTCTCTGACTGCGGTGATTCTTGAACGGCACCAAAAATTTCTGAGCTGCTTGCTTGATAAAACCGGGTCGCTAACTGCGAGTGACGAATCGCGGTCAACAGTCTCGTGGCGGTGCCTGTGATCAAGTCCAGAGTGCCTAGCGGATCGTTCCAAGAAGCGGGAACAAAGCTCGGAGCGGCTAGATTATAGATTTCGGTTGGCTGTAGCTGGGTGACTGCCGCTTGTAGCGCTTGTGCGTCTCTCAGGTCGACCGAGTAAATTTCAACTTGGTCAGCTAAATCATCAAGTTTGACGACGCTACCTTGCCGTTCAGGAGGAAGTAGCCCAACCACTCGGTAACCGCGCTCTAGCAGTAGCTGACTCAGATAGTAGCCGTCTTGTCCGGTAATCCCGGTGATTAGCGCAGTTTTGTTCATAAGTGCGAGTGACAATACAACCAATCGTGAGAGCTAAAAATATTGATAGGGGGAGCTATGCAATCATCGATACCAACGAAGTTATGGGCAAGCTGAAAAGCTTTCGTGGTGATGAGACCGATTCTCCTCTGTGCAGTCATTCTGAACGACACTTAGCCTCTCGGTTGATGAAAATAGCTTGCCAGTTAACCAAGAAACGTGGACTCTCGATGATCTGAAGGATAGTACAATCCGCCATTCCAGGCTTCTATAGATTCATTGAACAATAAAACAGCATCAAAAAATACGAGCCCCTGAGGCATCTGCGTTCAGTCGTTGGCAAAACTTTCGTACGCTGTATGGCTCTCTTGCTGTTTTCAGCATGCCCACTTTGAAGCGGGATTTATCTGCCTGACCAACCGACATCGCCCCCTGGCTCAAGGGCGATTGTGGGTGATGGCGAGACAGTTTTTGCCGTTTTTTCGCAGATAGTCGACTTGATGGGTGGCTCGGCGCAAGAGAAACCAACCATAGCCGCCGTCGACTAGCAAACTCCCTGGTTTTGGCTCCGTCAGTTGGTTCGGATCAAAGGGGTCACCGTGATCCCAAATATTGATATGGATGCGATCGCCCTCAAGATGAACCTCGATCGTAATTGGGGTTTCGGGTGGCAACAAAGCATGGGCGTGACGTACGACATTCGTAAACCCTTCAGCAACGGCAATGTTGAGGCGATCGCGCTCCTGCTGGACCCACGTCAAGTCGGGCTCTAAGGAATCGTAGAACTCTTTAAACCAGTTCTGCACCGCGAAGAGATTGTCTAATTGACTATCGACAATCAAGCATTCACGTCTTGCCATGATTCTACCTAGCTTTCTGTGAGGCCAGCTAGTAGATCACCCCGTGTTTCATCATCCAGGTAGACACTTGCACGAAAAAAGTCGCCGAGGCAATGAACCTCAGGCGACTTTTGATACTAACCGAGACCGTCTTAAAAGAGGCCGAGGGTCAAAGAGGTATCAATGGGTAGCGTTGCGCCGATGCCCAGCCACAGAGTGACCAAAGTACCGAACATAAAAACGGTTGTGGCCACGGGGCGACGGAAAGGATTCTGAAACTTGTTAACGTTCTCTAAGAAAGGAACCAGCATCAGCCCTAAAGGAATTGCGGTCATGCCCGCGATACCCAACAGCTTGTTAGGCACAATGCGCAAGATTTGGAAAGTTGGGTACAAGTACCACTCAGGCAGAATTTCTAAAGGAGTGGCAAAAGGATTGGCCGGTTCGCCAACCATCGCTGGGTCAAGCACAGCGAGCGCCACACAACAAGCGATGCTGCCCAAAATTACGACAGGAAAGATGTAGAGCAGATCATTGGGCCAGGCCGGCTCACCATAATAGTTGTGCCCCATGCCCTGCTTCAGCATTTCTCTCAGCTTCGGGTCGCTGAGATCTGGTTTTTTGATAGTTGCCATAGTGCGTTAGTCGATTGCGAGGTTTAAAGTTTAACGGGTAATCGCCGATGAAAGCGTTCTCTCTCAACAGTGCCAAATAATTCGGGGCTTAGAGAGGGCCAGAAATGCCTTGCTTGCGAATCATGAGGAAGTGCAGCAGCATGAACACTGCGATTGCCCAAGGTAGAACAAAGGTATGCAGGCTGTAAAAGCGGGTCAGAGTAGATTGACCTACGGCTTCACCACCACGCATCAACTCAACGATGGTAGACCCAACCACGGGGATAGCCCCAGGCACACCGGAGACAATCTTAACGGCCCAGTAGCCAACTTGATCCCAAGGCAGAGAATAGCCAGTCACCCCAAACGTGACGGTGATGACCGCGAGAACAACACCGGTAATCCAAGTCAACTCACGGGGCTTTTTGAACCCGCCGGTGAGGTAGACGCGGAAGACGTGCAAAATCATCATCAGCACCATCATGCTGGCTGACCAGCGATGGATGGAACGAATCAGCCAGCCAAAGTTGACGTCGGTCATGAGGTACTGAACCGATGCGAAAGCTTCGGTGACAGTCGGCTTGTAATAGAAAGTCATGGCAAAACCCGTCGCGAACTGAATCACGAAACAGGTCAGCGTAATACCACCGAGGCAGTAAAAGATATTGACGTGGGGTGGAACGTATTTGCTGGAAATATCGTCGGCGAGTGCCTGAACTTCCAGCCGCTCATTGAACCACTGAAACGCTTTTGAATCGGTAACTTGCTTGGTAAACATGAAGCGGGAGGATATTAATCTAAGCAGTGTATTCCTTAGAAATTTAACATAGCTAAAACTTCGATCAGAGATATCTGGGGCAAAACGTCATTAAAATCTACTGCTCAAAAGCTCAAAACAACTCAATTGCGGGGATTCTGGTCTAATTGAGCCACCCAAGCGAGAAGACACCGCAGTTTACGTATCTTTACAAATTATTCGCTAACTGCAGCGACCTGCCCTGGGCTAATGCGTCATGCGTGATGCTGACTGGGGAGTGTCCCTTCTACAATCAGAGACAACAGAGTCAGAGACCTATGGGACGCAAGATTTTCAAAAGTACGGTGTCAGTGTTGCTGGCAGTGGTAATCGGTTGGGGGCTGTGGCAACCAGCTGCGTTAGCCCTGACTGATGAGGAAAGCTTGGTGGCGGAAGTTTGGCGGATTGTGAATCGAGCTTACCTAGACCAGACGTTTAACCATCAGAACTGGTGGTTTGTGCGGGAGCATGTGCTTGATCAAAAGTTCACCAGTCGCGCCGATACCTACGATGCGATCCGTGAAATGCTGAGCTCTTTGAACGATCCTTACACGCGTTTGTTGCCACCGGAGCAATATCGGAGCTTGCAGACCAGCACCTCGGGTGAACTCACGGGGGTGGGTCTGCAGATTGCTAAAGATGAGGCGGACCAGTATTTGCAGGTAATTGCGCCGATCGCGGGCTCACCAGCGGCGGCGGCGCATGTACAGCCGCGTGATCGCATTCTGGCGATTGATGGCCGTTCGACCCAGACGTTGACGCTCGATGAGGCCGCTAACTCAATGCGGGGGCCAGTGGGTACCGCCGTCGTCTTGACGATCTCTCACAATCAGCAGGTGCCGGAAGCGATTACGTTAACGCGGGGAACGGTGAGCCTGAATCCGGTGGTGACCCGGGTTGACCCCGTCTCAGAGACTTTAACGGTTGGGTACATTCGCCTCACGCAGTTTAATGCGAATGCGGCGAGTGAGGTCGCCGCAACGGTGCAAGCGTTTGAACGTCAGGGTGTGAATGCTTATGTGCTGGATTTGCGCAACAATCCCGGCGGCTTGCTCAATGCGGGCATCGAGATTGCTCGTCAGTGGCTAGAAACTGGGACGATTGTGTATACGTTTGATCGTCGAGGCATGCTCGATAGCTTTGAGGCGAGCGGCTCAGCCTTGACTGCAGCCCCGCTGGTCGTGTTGGTGAATGAGGGTACCGCCAGCGCGAGCGAAATTTTGGCCGGGGCGCTGCAGGATAATCGTCGCGCACAGCTGGTCGGCAATACGACTTTTGGGAAGGGCCTGATTCAGTCGTTGTTTGATTTATCCGACGGGTCTGGGCTGGTGGTGACGGTGGCAAAGTATAAAACGCCAGCGAATCACGACATCAATCGTTTGGGGATTCGTCCCGATCAGACCGTGCCGTTGGCGGCGATCACCCGAGAACAAATTGGCACGGATGAAGATGCTCAGTATCAGGCGGCAATCGAACTCTTGAGTCAGTCAATGGTTATGGCGAGTGCATCCTAAACGCAGCCGAACGTATCATGATCCGCTTCACGGCGCGATCACCCTTGATCGACAAGACCCGGTCGAACAGCTGCTAATCCGCTTGATTGATACGCCGGCGTTTCAGCGCCTACGCCGGGTTCGGCAGTTAGGGGCGGCTAGTCTGACCTTTCACGGCGCTGAAAGTTCTCGCTTTACCCATGCCCTAGGCGTCATGGAGCTGACCCGGAAAGCCTTTGATTTATTGGTAAAACGATATCCCTCGCTGGCGAGCCAGCGGGCGACAGTGTTGTGTGCGGCGCTGCTGCATGACATTGGTCACGGCCCCTACAGTCACACAGCGGAAGCGATTTTCAAGACTCACCACGAGCACTGGACGCGGCGCATCATTGGCGAATCGGCACCGGTGCAAGCACTGCTGGCAGACTTTGAGCCGACGTTGACGGCGGCGATCGCATCGGTTTATACCCATCAGCATCCGCTGCCACTCGTATGGCAATTGGTATCGAGCCAGCTTGACTGCGATCGTCTCGACTATCTCATGCGAGATAGCTACTTTACGGGGGCGTCGTACGGCAGCTTGGATTTAGATCGTATTGTGCGCTCGATGGATATGGATGATGACGGCAACCTGATGGTGTCTCACAAAGGTCAGACTGCCGTTGAGCACTATCTGTTGGTGCGCTACTTTATGTACGCCCAGGTCTATAATCATCCCAAAAACTTGGCGGCGACTTGGACACTGCAGCGAGCCTTTGAGCGGGCTCAAAAATGTTTTGTGGCTGGCAATCTCGATGTCGATGAGACTGTAACCGCTTGGCTCAACCATCCTCAAACGCCGCTGACGCTAGAGCACTATCTGGCGGCAGACGATATTGTCTTCACTTATCATCTGCAGCGCTGGCAGCATCATGCGGATCAGGTGTTAGCCGATCTCTGTCAGCGCTTTATTCAGCGACGGCTGCTCAAGGCGCGGGATGTGTCCAACTTGTCTGACCGCGATCGCGCTGATCTGTTGGCTCAAACTCAAGCCCGGGTGGTTGAGGTGGGTTACGATCCCCAACTCTATTGTGGGCTGAGTCACAGTCAAAGCTGTGGCTATACGCTCTATCAGCGCGGCATCAAAGTTTGGGTCGATCATCGAGCGATTGATATTAAACAGCTCTCGCCGATCGTCGCGTCACTTACCGAGACCTCTCGCCGCACCTGGCTGCTGTATGTGCCAGAGGTGTCGTCTTGGGTCGATCAGCAGCTGAACTGGACGACGGGCGATCGCTAACACCCGCGACGAATTTCACAAATTTCCTACACCCTATGCGGCGTGTTCAATGACCTGGTGGCTACCCGGTCAGCCTGAGGGCGATCGCGCTGGTCGGGTGTGCCTGGGTGGGGAACGAATAGGGCGATCGCGGCGGGGCATTTGATGATCCCGTAAATCCTGAGATTGACTCGTGCCCATGCGTGCCAGTCAATTAACGCCAAGGGCTCGATAAAAACTGTGAGGCGGGAAATCTAACAGCAAGATAAAGCCGATGGTTTTCATTGAGGAGAGAGAATGGTAATCTCGTCATAGAGCTAATGCAATCGTCTTTTGATTATGCATTTGCTTTCTTCAATGTAAAAAACAGGTGTTCGCGATGGCACTGACTAACCGCATAAATTTCCGAAATGTGCGCGGGGATGTCTTTGGTGGTTTGACTGCTGCAGTAATTGCCTTGCCAATGGCTCTGGCCTTTGGTGTGGCATCTGGTGCAGGCCCCGAAGCTGGTCTCTATGGCGCTGTTCTAGTCGGCTTTTTTGCCGCTCTGTTTGGCGGCACGCCAACCCTCATTTCTGAGCCCACTGGCCCGATGACTGTGGTCATGACGGCGGTTCTGGCTAAGCTCATCGCCGCTGATCCGGTCAACGGTAAGGCCATGGCCTTTACTGTGGTGATGATGGCGGGGGTTTTTCAAATCCTTTTTGGTCTCTTAAGACTTGGGCGCTACGTCACGCTCATGCCTTACACCGTGATCTCCGGCTTTATGTCGGGCATCGGGGTGATTTTGATTATTTTGCAGATTGGCCCCTTTTTGGGGCAGTCAAGCCCTAAGGGCGGGGTGATTGGCACGATTACCAGCTTGCCAGATCTCATCGGCAACACGGTGACGCCGGAGCTGATTTTGGCGGTCTTTACGATTGCGGTTCTCTTCTTAGTACCCAAGAAGCTGAAGCGCTTTTTGCCGCCTCAACTGTTGGTCTTGGTGGCGGGTACGGTCTTATCGCTGTTGCTGTTTGGTGATGCTGATATTCGTCGTATTGGCCCGATCGAAGCGGGTCTACCGGCCATGCAGATGCCGACATTCAGTGCGGCGCAGTTTCAAATCATGCTAATTGATGCCTTGGTGCTAGGCGCCTTGGGCTGTATTGATGCGCTGCTGACCGCGATGGTGGCTGATAGCTTGACGCGCACTCAACACCAGTCTGACAAAGAGCTGATTGGTCAGGGGTTAGGCAACGTAGTGTCGGGTCTGTTCGGCGGCCTCCCTGGGGCGGGTGCCACGATGGGCACGGTGGTAAACATTCAAACCGGTGGGCGGACAGCGCTCTCGGGTTTAGTGCGAGCCGTCTTGCTGATGGTTGTAGTGTTAGGGGCTTCGGGCTTGATTGCACCGATTCCCCTGGCTGTGCTAGCCGGTATTGCGATGAAGGTCGGGGTCGATATCCTGGACTGGAGTTTCTTGAAGCGGGCCCACAGCGTTTCTTGGAAAGGCACGCTGATTATGTACGGCGTCCTTTTTCTAACTGTGTTTGTGGATTTGATTGTCGCTGTCGGTGTGGGTGTCTTTATCGCCAACATGTTGACCATTGATCGCTTAACCAAGCTGCAGTCTGAAGGCGTTAAGACTATTACTGATGCGGACGAAGATGAAGACTTGCAGATGACGCCCGAGGAGCAAATGCTGCTCGATCGCGCCGATGGTCGAGTGTTGCTGTTCCACCTGAGTGGACCGATGATCTTTGGGGTGGCCAAGGCGATCGCGCGCGAAAACAATGCGATGGAAGACCACGATGTCTTAGTACTGGATCTGCAAGACGTGCCGATTCTCGGGGTGACTGCTGCCCTTGCCCTCGAAAACTCCATTCAAGATGCGAGTGATAATGACCGACCGGTTTTCGTGGTCGGCGCGAGTGCTCAAGCGCTGAAGCGTTTAGAAAAGCTCGGCATCCATCGGTTTGTGCCGCCAGAGCGGTTGGTTGATACCCGAGCGGCGGCGCTGCAAGGGGCGCTAGAGCTGTTGGATAGTCCTTCTGATTCGTCTGCTCCGGTGGTGACGTCGCCGGCGGTATAGTCTCTGGCCGCTCATCGTGAGCTACCTGTTAACAGTCTGCTCCTGTCGCGCTTCCTGATATTGTCAGTGCTCTGGTGATCCGCCCGCTGGTCCGCTAGCCTTGGTGAGCCGATTTAGATGGTTCACCAGAGCCTGCTCTCAGTTGAGCTAGCTGCTCAATAAAGCATAAAAATTTTGAATCAATTTTGATGGTTTGAGCGATCGCCCACCGGTGATCGACTCAAAACGCTGTTAGGAAATTAAATTGCAATGCTCTTTTTCAATTTTCTCGATTTGCCGGCGGTATTGACCTCGGTGCTGGCTGAGGTACCGGCTGAAGAAGTTGCCCCCTTAGTGTTGGCGGGCGTTTTATTAAGTCTGATGGTGGTTTATCTGGCCAGTAAACTGGGCGGCGAATTGTCGAAGCTAATCGGTCTGCCGCCGGTGTTGGGCGAGCTCATTAGCGGTGTGCTGGTGGGCGTTTCGGCGTTGCACTTGCTGGTGTTCCCGGAAGCGGGGGTAGAGGCGTCGAGTTCGGTGCTGATGGGGACGCTACAAACCCTGATGGGCACCCCGGCAGAAACCCTGAATCAGGTGTTTCAGACCCAGGGAGAAATTATTTCAGTCTTGGCAGAATTGGGCGTGATTATTCTGCTGTTTGAGATTGGCCTGGAGTCGGACCTGAAGGAATTACAAAAGGTGGGATATCAGGCGGCGATCGTTGCCGTTGTGGGCGTCGTTGCGCCCTTTGCTTTAGGGACGTTCGGCTTGATGGCGCTCTTTAATGTCGATGCTCTCCCGGCGATTTTTGCCGGGGCGGCGCTCACGGCGACTAGCATTGGGATTACCTCCAAGGTGTTGTCAGAACTCGGCCAGCTGCGATCGCGAGAAGGCCAGATCATTGTCGGCGCGGCGGTGATGGACGACGTGTTAGGCATTATTGTGCTGGCGGTGGTGGCGAGTTTGGCAAAAACTGGGGACGTGTCGATCATCAATGTCGTCACCCTGATCGCGAGTGCTAGTGGCTTTTTGCTGGGGGCCATTTTGATTGGGCGTGGGTTTAACAGTGTCTTTGGTACCATTGCCGACCGGTTGCAAACGCGCGGCAATTTGGTAATTCCGGCCTTGACCTTTGCATTGGCACTAGCTTTTGTGGCCCAAGTCGTGCATCTAGAGGCGATTTTGGGCGCGTTTGCGGCGGGTCTGGTCTTGGATGAAACTGATCAGCGCAAAGAACTGGATCGGCAGATTATCCCGATTGCCGATGTGCTGGTGCCGATCTTTTTTGTCACCGTCGGGGCCCGGGTTGACCTCAGCGTACTTAACCCGCTATATCCCGAAAACCGTCCTGGCTTGGTGATTGCCGCCTTCTTGATTGTGGTGGCGATTATTGGCAAAACGATTACTGGCTGGGCTGTGTTTGGTAAAGAACCGGTCAATCGGCTGGCAGTGGGTGTGGGCATGATTCCGCGGGGTGAAGTCGGTCTGGTGTTTGCCGGTATCGGCGCGGCCAGCGGCACGCTGGATCGACCGCTGCAGGCGGCCATTATTGCGATGGTGATTTTGACGACGTTGGTGGCTCCGCTGCTGCTGCGATGGGCCTTTAGAGACGAAGAGGTGGTCGAGCCGGTGGTTTAGCCACCGCTGAGTCAGGCGTCAAAGTATTCATCAGTCAACCTGCAGTCGTTGCTGTGACTTGACTCGACGTGTCTGAGCGTTCCTTAGAAGCTGTGATAGAGACTCCCTCTCTGCACTGCTTCTAAGGAGCGCTTTGCCGTTTCTTGGCGGCTGGCTCCAGCCTGGTCAAGCGGCCAGCTTCAAAACTGTTAAAAATCGTTTACCAAACTTATGCAGTAATCTCCAGTCTCCAGCTAACAGTGCGACACTGAGCACACGTCTCTGTGTCTGAGGTTTTATGGTCGCCACTGCCCCTCCTGCGATGCCCAGTTTGATTGACGGTATGCCGCCGCTGGCTGGCTGGGAAAATCGGGTTCAAGCTGCTGTGCAGGGCGATCGCCCCATCTTTTTAGAGCGCACCAATTTACGACTAACCGATATTTCAGCTGGATTTGCGATCGCCCTGCACATGCATCAGCCGACGATTCCGGTGGGGCCTGACGGGCAGCTGATCAATAATCTGCAGCACATGTTTGACCATCCCTACGACGGGGATAATCATAATGCTGGGCCGTTTGCCTACTGCTATGCCCGCATGGGTGATTTCATTCCCGAACTGGTCGAGCAGGGGTGCAATCCTCGGGTCATGCTCGATTACTCGGGTACGCTGCTGTGGGGCTTGCAGCAGATGCAGCGGCACGACGTGTTAGACAAGCTGCGGCGCATCACCTGTGAGGCCCAATATCAGCCCTATGTGGAATGGCTCGGCACGTTTTGGGGCCATGCGGTGGTGCCTTCGACCCCGATTCCTGATATTGAGCTTCATATTCGCGCCTGGCAGCATAATTTTGCGGCGCTGTTTGGCTGGGAAGCGCTGTCGCGAGTGCGTGGCTTTTCACCGCCAGAAATGCACCTGCCCAATCATCCTGATACGCTCTATACCTTTGTCAAAGCGCTGAAAGACTGTGGTTATCAGTGGCTACTGGTACAAGAACATACGATTGAGACGCTGGCCGGTCAAGGGATTCAGCAGCCTCACTTACCCCATCGACTGGTGGCTCAGAATTCCCAGGGCGAAACGGTAGACATGACCGTGCTGATCAAAACTCAGGGGTCGGATACCAAGCTAGTGGGTCAGATGCAGCCCTTTGCCGAAGCGAAAACCCTACAGCCCACATCTCTCGGTAACGGACAGGTGCCGCCGTTGGTTACGCAGATTAGTGATGGCGAAAATGGCGGCGTCATGATGAATGAGTTCCCCAGCATGTTTAAGCGTTGCTGGCATGAAATGCGACAGCATGGCAGCGGTCGGGTGGGGACTGTCGGCTTTTTAGGTACGGAATATTTGGAATTGCTAGCGGCGGCGGGCGTCACGTCAGAGCAGTTGCCGACTTGTCAGGCGATTGGCCAGCAGCGCCTGTGGCAGCAGGTGGGCGATCATGTCACGCCAGACTCGGTACAAACGGCGATCGCCGAGATTCAGCAGAGGGACGGCAACTTCCATATGGAAGGGTCGTCATGGACCAGCGATCGCAGTTGGGTTGAGGGCTATGGCAACGTGATGCAGCCCATGCAGCAGCTCAGCGCCCGCTTTCATCAGGCAGTGGCTGAGGAACGGTGGAGCGATCGGCGATCAGCGGACTATCATCGCGCCTTGCTACACACGCTCTTGCTAGAGACCAGTTGCTTTCGCTACTGGGGGCAAGGGGCTTGGACGGCATATGCCCAGACTCTCTATCGCCGTGGATTAGCGGCCCTTGGTTAGGTGACGTGAATGCTGTGGGCGATCGCGGCTGGGCGATCGCTGTGGCCGGTTTGCCAGAGACTCAAAACTGGCTCACTCCATACAAGAACCGCGCCTAAAACTGCTGGAGATCGCGTCTGTAGGAGCGGTGCAAAACTGAGGTGTCGGCGTCAGTGCTAGCGGTGGTTCTAGAGCGTCTGTCCAGCTTCGATCGCTTGACCTGAGATTTCTTCTAAGGCGAACTGTAAGAACTGAGCAGCGACTTCGGCACTCTCGTTGTGGACTGAGAACACCAGCACCATGCTGGACGTTTCGCCGCCGCCGTAACACAGAATACGGAAGACGCCATCATCGAAGTAGCCGGTGCGATCAATCTCCCCGGCTTGATTAGGCACATCAAGCTCGGTAATGAAATCGTCAGCCCGGCTGAGACATTCCGCTTGACTGACGTCATCGAGCCACTGATCACCGCTGGCAATTTCGGGACGAGCTTCAGCGGGCAAGCTGAGGGCAGCCAAGCTGAGACCTAAAAAACTGGTTGTAAGAAAGCGTGAAAGCATCAGGTTCATTACACACAACTCAAATAAAATTGACGGGAAGTGACGATAAAGGTTTCTCAGTAACCGAGTGTCGAATGCTACAGGGTCAAGCCCAAGCTCACCATAGCCTATCCTGAGCGTAGGCATATTGCCTTAGGGTTAGCGAATGCCCGGCGGCTGATCCGGCTAATTCGTGGGCTTTGCCTTTTACAACTGGGGTCTGCTGCAGTCAGGATAATTCATTTTTTTGAGTCGGGAGACCGACTTGAATTTGAGCAGATATTGGCAACACATTATGAGGTGACTCGTCAATTACATTCCCGATCATAGAGGTCTGCCACTGCCAAACTCTGGCAGAAATCGGCAAGCTTGGGGAGATTTCTCAAGCACAGCTCCCTAACTGGCTGTCCGTCGAGGAATCGAATGTCCGTAGGGGTGATCCCAAAGTGACTAATCAACCCAGAGTGTGATGAGACGATTCCGGTCGGGTAGAGGACTCTCGTCTGGAGAAAATGCTATACGGAAGTAAAGGCAGTGGCGATTGTTGCACAGCAACAGTCGAGCAGCACTGCTGTTAACCATTAAGGTGAACCAGAATGTTTATTGCGTCCGGCTTTGAGCAGCGATCGACCGTCATCGATTTGGGCACGATCGCCTATGCTGCGCCGCAACCGGAGTTTTGGCCGGTGGCCGTTCATCCAGAACAGACTTTAGTATTTTTACATGGCTTTGGCGGGGGCTCATCTGCCTATGAATGGTCCAAGGTGTATCCGGCCTTTGCGACTGACTATCGAGTGCTAGCGCCGGATCTGCCCGGTTGGGGTAACTCTGATCATCCTGAGCGCGACTATCAGGTAGAAGATTATGAGCGCGCGATCGCGCAGTTTTTACAAGCGTTGGCTCCTCAGGGTGCAGTGGTGATTGCTTCGGCGTTGACCGCTGCCATGATGGTGCGGGTGTCGATCCAGCATCCTGACCTGGTGAAAGGACTCATTTTAGTGACACCAGCGGGACTGTCTGATTTTGGCAAAGATTTTCAGCAGGGGTTTTTGCCACAAATCTTGCGCGTACCCTTTTTGGATCAGGTGCTGTATCAAACGGCGATTGCGACATCAGCGGGCATCCGGGCCTTTTTGACCGAGCGGCAGTTTGCGAATGCTGATCTGGTGAGTTCTGAAATGGTGTCGGCTTATTTAGAGTCCGCGATCCAGCCCAATGCTGAATTTGCTGCTCTGTCGTTTGTGCGCGGTGATTTGTGCTTTGACCTGGCCGAGTGGATGCCGCAGTTAATGGTGCCAACGGTTATGCTGTGGGGCGCAGCGGCCCAATTTACCGATGTCGAATTAGGCAGACGTCTGGCGGCTTTGAATCCTGATGCGGTGCAGCGGTTTGAAGTTGTGGATAATGTGGGGCTGACCCCGCAGCTAGAGCAGCCCAGCGTGACCATTGCGTCAATTCAAAAGTTTCTGCCGATGCTGATGGCCAATGCTAGCGGTTCAGCAGACGGAGAGCTTTCCGTCTGCTGAACCGCGCTACGCCCCTATTCCAGCGACTCAAAGAGCCCGGCGATCGCAATCAGGCTGGTGAGCGAGACGGTCAGCCGTAAGAAAAACGGGATGGCGACTCGAATCAGCGTTTCTGCCTGATCGGCAGCGCCGAAGGGAGCCAGAAATAGGCAAGCAGAGATAAATCCGGCCACCATGATGGCTAACAGTTTGAAGCCTTCACAAGCGGCGCGAAATAGCAGGTTATGTCGATGGGTTTTTCGCATCGTTGGGATCTCCTAAACGTCAATTGATTAGGTGTGAAGGTCGAAGCGGGTGTGAGCCCAGGAGGCGAGCCACCAGCATGCTTAGCCACCCCAATCAAGATGGGCAAAACGGGCAGTACTTGGAGGTACTGCCCTGTTGCGCTCTCAATTCTTGGCCTCTGTGCAGACAGAGTGGTGTGCCATAGTTGCCCTGATTGCCGCGCGCGCCCGTCAGTCAAGTAAGTTGTTGGGCGCGATCGCCGCTGGAGTCACAAAGTGGTTTCAGACTGACAAAATGATCATGATTTTTCTCCTAAACGGTCAATTGGGACAGCCGCCATTAAGCCGACGGGCGGGTGACACTCAAGGCGTTTCCCACCCCTGCTAATAGTTAGTGTCATTACCCGGTTTATTTGTGACAACAAAGTTGCCAACATGGCTCTAGCGTTGACTGCTGAGGATGATGTTCAAAGCCGGTTTTGCCAGAACTGAGGGTGACTAAACCGGCTGACTTAATGACGTGATCAACCGCAACAGTGGTGGCCATTGTTGACGCTAGGCTCAGCGATTTTGGAGGAATTACCGGAGTAATGACTGTAAAGCAAGAAAATCATAGGCCTCCTCAACGTGACGATCGGAATGAAAGTTGAATTCGCCACCCGCAAATTCGTTTGAGTCTTGAGTATCAGGTAACACTAGGTCGAAATATGCCCGTTATCTGGTCGGGCAGCGATCGCCAGTATCACTGATAACCGATGTGCTGAATGAACATTCTTAATGACTCAATTTGTTACGAGCGTGACCAAACATCACACAAACACTGCCAGGGTCAGCAAGAAACCGCCGATAGCAAACACGATTTCGCCCAAGCCGGTTTGACTCAGTTCCGGCCCTTCATGGGTAAGGTCACGCTCGAAGTTGCAGTTGAGGCACTGATATGTGCCTGTCTGGTGGCTAACGATGGCGTTTTTGCCACACTTGGGGCATTCGAGCGTTGAGGATAGATTGATGAGGGGGGTAGACATGGTAGTTACAAGAGATGACGACAGCAAATCAGAAATCTCTGACTGTGGTTATATCCTCTCTTAAAAATTTTGATGAGTCGATGGGGAAATCTTCAGGAAAACTCTGTTCAAATTCAGGACTTCTCGTCCTGAGAACACTTGAAAGAGACAAATTCTTGTAGAAAAATCCAATAAAAAGTGTGATTTTCGCAGCGATCGCACTTCATCAATCCAAAAAACAGCTACTTTGATAACTCTAGCTGGTTAAAGACTAACGCTCCAACACCATAGTCAATGACTCACCTTTCGTCAATGATGCCAATTGTCTGGCGGGCGATCGCGATGATTGACTTGGTGATGCCAAAGAGTTGTTGAACGGCAAAAGTTGAGGAACAATGGGCTGCAAGTTAATTAGCTATTCTAATCTTTTTTCCCGAGCTAAAGGATTGCTAAATCATTGAGTGAAACGCTAGCAGCTAGAGGCATGAGGTGACCGCTTCTGTGAGGGAAAATGCTGATATTGCTGACTTCAATGGTCATGGTGAGGACGGTCAGGTTTGGCATGTGTCCTCTGGCTCAGCTTGGGCGTAAGCGAGGGCACTCTCGTATTTGTTAGCAAAAATTGCTAGCTTGAACAGGAGGCTGGAGCTGAGATAAGTCGGTGATCCTAAGCATCGCAGGCTGCGTCATCGCTTGGCGTGATGCACTGAAGCCGATCTGGTGGTGCGTTGGGCTAACGCTGCAACCCACCCTACGCCATCGTTTAACGATGGCTCTCCTGAGAGCGGTTTGATGGGTGTGGTGCTCAGTGTCCAGTTGTTCAAGCAGCGTTGTCGTCAAAATACTTGAATGTCTGATCATCCCCAACGATATTTGGTGACTGTCTGTCAGCACCGCTCCTGTGTGCGCAACGGGTCTGCAGAAGTTTTAGCAGCGTTTCAACAGCATCAGTCCGCCACGATGATGGTTAGCGCTAGTGAATGTCAAGGCCAGTGCGGCTCTGGGCCGACGGTGCGGGTGATGCCGACGAATGTCTGGTATTGCCAGGTCAAACCGACGGATGTGCCGACGATTGTTGAGCAGCATCTCACCGCTGAGGGCGAACCAGTGACTGCACTGCTGAATCCTCGTATTCATCAAACCCAAGCGACCTATGCCAATTTGGCGGCTCAATATCAGGCATTTTTGCAGGAAGAAGAGTGATGTGGAGGCGAGAGTGGTGAGTAGAGGGTGAAGCGTTCGGAGTTCGGAGTTCGGAATTCGGAGGGCCGGTGGGCGAGGAAGCGCTGCGGGAATGGGGTTGGGAGTTTTGAATGGCTTGCTGACTAACTCTTGCGGATGATCGCGCCCAGCTGTTTATCGGGTTGTTCATCGGTAAACGAGTGATGTTGGCATAGTTGTTGACGTCCGGGTTGCAAGAGAACGCGCCTGGGATAAACGCTGGTCTTGATCAGGTTCGGCTGGCGCTGTGGAAGGGCTTGAAGCGTGATGAGTAACGGATGTGCTGGATGACAAGTGAGCCGATATAGTAGGAGGGCTTTGATCCTAGATCATTCGCACTAGTGTCTGGTTCTCTGTCTTGACGATCGCTAACGCCCCTGCATGACTTCTTCTGTGATGCCGTCTCATCCTGCTGATTTGAGTCATAACAAACTACAGCCGGGCGATCGCGCCTTTCATGACTGGTATCGGTTTGTGCTCTCGTATCCGCCCCATTTGGTGCGTCACTACATTGAGCAGTTTGGTTTGGAGAAGGGCGCGACGCTACTAGATCCGTTCTGCGGCACGGGCACAACTATTGTAGAAGCGAAGAAAAATGGCCTGGCTTCGGTCGGCGTGGAAGCGATCCCGATGTCGCATTTTGCCTGCAGCACTAAAGTGCAGTGGCAGGTTGATCTCGATGAGCTGCACCGAGTCAAAGATCAGGTGCTGGCTCAGGTGAGTCAACGTGAGGCGGCGGCGATGTTGACCTTCACGCCAGAGCAAACAGCGATCGTGTTGAAAAATTCCATCAGTGCGGTGCCGCTGCATAAGTGCTTGTTGCTGCAGGAGGCGATCGCCTCGATCACAATTCAATCGGTGCGATCGGTGCTGCAGTTGGCCCTGGCCTATGTGGCGGTGCATGGGGCGAGCAATCTGAAGTTTGGCCCCGAGGTGGGTATTCGGCGGCGTAAGCGTGACGACGCGCCCGTGGTGCAGCAGTGGCAAGCCAAGGTGGAGCAGATGGCGGCGGACTTGGCGACGTATCAAGACTTAGCCACCGTGTCCGCTCGCTGTCATCACGGGGATGCGCGATCGCTGCGATCGCTGCTGGCACCTAATTCCATCGACGCGATTATTACTTCGCCGCCCTATCCCAACGAGAAGGATTACACCCGCACCACGCGGCTGGAGTCAGTGCTGCTGGGCTTTTTGAAAGATAAAGAGGACTTGCGCCGGTTCAAGCAGTCTCTGATTCGCTCAAATACGCGCAACGTCTACAAAGTTGACGACGATGATCGCGTGCTGACATCACAAAGCCAAATTACGGCGCTGGCCCAGGAAATTGAAGACCGGCGCTTGGCTCTCAATAAAACCTCTGGTTTTGAGCGACTTTATCATCGGGTGACCACGCTTTACTTTGGCGGTATGAAGCGCCATCTGCAAGAGCTGCAGCCAGCGTTGAAACCCGGTGCTCAACTCGCTTACGTGGTCGGCGATCAGGCTTCATTCTTTCAAATCATGATTCGTACGGGTGAGTTGTTAGAAGAGATCGCGGCCGAGGTGGGCTATCGGGTCAAAGACCGTGATCTCTTTCGCACCCGGCTATCAACGGCGACGGGGGCGCAACTGCGGGAAGAGGTGGTGGTGCTCGAATGGTCAGGCACTGCCCAATCGCCGCCGCATTTTATTCGTTAGTGAGAGTCGGTTACCGCTGAGCGATTAAGACTTCATGCCAGCGGCGGCAAAATGGACCAAGCGCTCGATCGCGGCGGCGGTTTCTGCGGGTGAGTTGTCCTGCAGGATGGCATTGGGCTGATCGGCAGCACACAGTACCCGAATCAACATGGCAATCACCAGATCAAATTTCCAGGTGAGCTCTGATGTCGATTGGTCAGGCAGGGCTTGCTGCAGAGCGGTGAGGAAGGTCTGAGAACTTTTGGCAAAGGCCTGAGCGCCGATCGGTTCAATCGTCGGCTCGGTGCGGCAGCGGCCCATGAGTCGGGCTTGAGTCAGCCCGCGATCGCCCTGGCCGTGATAAACGATTTCGAGGGCTGGGGCCAACATGGCGTGCAAAATAGCTTCAACAGTCGGTTGCGGGTGCTCGGCCTGTACGGCGGCTAACTGCTTGAGCTCGGCTTGCACAATCGGCTGGGCCATGCGTTCGATGGTGGCCACGATCAGCTTTTCTTTGGAGCCAAAGTGATAGTGAATCGCCGCCAAATTGACGTCGGCAGCGCGGATAATGCTGCGCAGTGAGGTCGCCCCAAACCCTTGCTCAGCAAACAGTTGCTCAGCCGCATCAAGGATTTGAGTTTGGGTGTCACCAAAAGAGGCAGAAACCATCGGCAAAGGATCTCTAATCTGAATTGGGCGGCCATGATTGGTTACTTACTATACGAGACGCAGTGGACTGTAAGTTAACCTTGCGTTACATTCAATCATACGTTTTAATTAATTTAATCATTCGTTTAATTTATTCTTTGTCACGCTTGTCGTCCTCGTCATTGCTGCGATCGCCATGAATTCTGAACCGATTTCTTCTTCAACTGCTTTATCGGCTGATTTGACCGAGTCGCATTCTAGTCAGTCATCGAGTGGCTGGCCGCGGCCTTTAGGGCGACCTCCCGCCTGGGTGCGATACGGCTTGCTAGGAGCCACTGGACTTTTGGTGTTGGTCGGAGCGGCGACCAGCTTTACCGTCCTCACCCGGTCATCTCCCGCGACCTCAACCGAGGAAAGTCGAGTCTTGCCGGTCGAAACGCTGACGCTGGAGCCCGTCTCCACTTATCAGGTGCCGCGCGTTTACACGGGGGAAATTGCTGCCCTGCGCCGTAGTGAATTGGGCTTTGAGCGAGGCGGCGAGCTGGTACAGGTGCTGGCTGAGGAGGGCGATCGCGTCAGCGCGGGGGCACCCATCGCTCGATTAGACAGTCGCAATTTGGAGACTCAGCGACTGCAGGTGCAAGCGCAAAAAGCGCAGGCCGCCGCGCAATTGGCAGAACTGGAGAACGGCGCTCGGGCGGAAGATCTGGCCGTGGCAGAGGCTGAAGTTCGCGACCTTGAGCAGCAGTTGAGCCTGCAAGAAATTCAAGAGGAGCGACGGGAATATCTCTATGAGCGCGGGGCGATCGCGCGGGAGCAGCTAGACGAGTTTGCCTTTGGCGCAGATTCCCTACAGGCGCGGCTGGATCAGGCCCGCAGTCGTTTACAAGAGCTGCAAAACGGCACTCGATTTGAGCAGCTGGATGCTCAACGAGCGGTCGTGGCGCAGCTGGATGCTCAGATTCAAGATATCGATGTGAATCTGGCGAAAAGCACGATTACGGCTCCCTTTGACGGCATTGTGGCAGCGCGGCGCGTGGATGAAGGCACCGTCATCGGGGCGGGACAGGCCGTGATTGAGTTGGTAGAGGCGGCGTCACCGGAGGTGCGGGTGGGAGTGCCCGCCGCAGTGGTGAATGAGCTGCGGGTGGGCACGGGGCAAAGCGTCAGCGTGAACAACCGCGCCTATCCGGCTGAGGTGGTGGCGGTGTTGCCTGAGGTGGATGCGACAACCCGCACCCAAACCGTGGTGCTGCAATTGGCGGCCACGGCCATCAGTGAACTGGAGCCGGGACAAACGGCCCGACTCACGATTGACGAGACGATTCAATCGGCGGGCTACTGGTTGCCGACCGCCGCGCTGACTCAAGGGTTGCGGGGGCTGTGGACGGCCTACGTGTTGGTGCCTGCAGGGAGCGAGACGGCGGCGGCAAACGATGGCTCGTTTACTGCAGAGCCCCAGGAGGCCAATCCCGATACGGCAGCCGACAGCGATGCGCTGGTGCTGGAGCCGCGCTCGGTCGAGATTATTCACGAAGAAAGCACGATGGTGAACGGTGAGCCGAGTACGCGGGTGTTTGTGCGCGGCACCTTAGAGCCGGGCAATCAGGTCGTCACTAGTGGCGTGCATCGGCTAGTGCCGGGCCAGCGGGTGAGCGCGATCGCGGCTGAGTGATGGCTGCCTAAACTGGGCTGCCGCGATCGCCTCTCAAGTTTCCCCATCAGAGAACATCGTCACCGATTTTCTGAGCATCTCTCGTGATTGAGCGGGTCTCACCCGTTCGCTGTCCCCTGTCTTGAAGTAAACCCGCAGAGCGAAGGCTTTCCGCAATGGCACGTCCCTTTTTTCGTAACGTCCGACTCTTGATTCTCAGCATCATTATTTTGTTGCTTTGGGGTGTCTCTGCCTTTCAAGCCCTGCCCCGTCAGGAAGATCCGACCCAAGTAGCGCGGGTGGCAGTGGTGACCACCCGTTTTCCGGGGGCTAGCGCCGAGCGGGTTGAAGCCTTGGTGACCGAAGTGTTGGAATCAGAGATTTCTGAGATTGAGGAAGTGAAAACGCTAACCTCAACCTCGCGGGTTGGCTTTTCTAGCGTGGCGGTGGAGCTGCAGGATGCCGTCGTCGAGGCTGAACCAATTTGGTCTGAGGTGCGTAACAAAATGGAAGACGCCAACCTGCTGTTTCCGCCGGGGGCCTTAGCATCGGCGCTCGAGGAAACTGAGACGCGGGCCTATTCGATGATTGCGGCTCTGGTGTGGGAGCAAGACAGCGAGCCCAACTACGCGATCCTGCGGCGCTTTGGTGAAGCGCTGCAGATTCAGATGCGCGGCGTTCCTGGAACTGAAGCGGTGGAAGAATTTGGTCTGCCTGATGAAGAAATCAAGGTGGCGATCAGGGCGCCAGATCTCGCAGCGGTGGGGCTCGATGCGCAACAGCTGGCGCAACAGGTAAGCAGTAGTGATGCCAAGGTAACTGCTGGGCAACTGCGGAATGCCAATGAAACCCTGGCGATCGAGGTCGATAGCGAGCTGAATTCTCTCGACCAGATTCGGCAAATTCCGATTCGCGCTGGGGGCGGGCAGTTTGCGCGGCTCGGGGACGTGGCCGAGGTGACGCGCGGCATTCGCGAGCCGGTGACGGATCTGGCGATTGTGAATGGTAAACCAGCGATCGCTCTGGGGATTCTGATGTCTTCGGGAGAGCGCGTTGATCGGTGGGCCAAGGGGGCCTGGCAGCAGGTGGAGGACTTTCGCCGCCAGCTCCCAGGTGGTGTAGCGCTGGAGGTGATTTTTGACCAGAGCGAATATGTCAGCACTCGCTTCAACAAGCTGATCTCCAACTTATTGTTTGCGGCACTGCTGGTAGTGATCGTGACGTTTTTTGGCATGGGCTGGCGCTCGTCGCTCGTCGTGGGCACGGCCTTGCCGCTGACGGTTTGCGCTGTGATGGGGCTGATGACCCTCATCGGCATCCCCATTCACCAGATGTCGGTGACGGGGCTGATTATCGCCCTGGGTTTGTTAATCGATAACGCCGTAGTGGCAGTTGATGAAATTCAGGCGGAGCTGAAGCAGGGCGTGCCGCCCGAGCAGGCAGTGGTCGATACGGTGAAGTATTTGCAAGCGCCGCTGTTTGCCTCGACGCTGACGACGGTGCTGACGTTTTTGCCAATTGCGCTGTTGCCGGGGGGCGCGGGGGAATTTGTCGGCTCCATTGCGCTGACGGTGATTTTGTCGTTGGTCTCTTCGCTGCTGCTGTCGTTGACGGTGATTGCGGCGCTGACGGGGCGCTTTCTCGGTCACAGCGAGGCGGATATTCAGGCAGTCCGACAGCGGCGGCCGCAGAACCTGTTTGAGTATGGCTTTCGTGGGCTGATGAAAGACGGTGCCTGGTGGAATGATGGGGTGTCTTCGCGGCGCCTGGGTGGTCTCTATCGCTGGACGCTGCAGCGAATTACGGCCAAGCCGGTTTTTGGCGTCGTGCTGACCATGGTGCTGCCGGTGGTGGGCTTCATTCAGGTGGGCGGCTTAGAAAACCAGTTCTTTCCGTCGCTGAAGCGCGATCAGTTTCAGATTGAGGTCGAGTTCGCCAACCAAACGGCGATCGCCCATTCCCAAGCGGCGGTGATGCAGGCTCGCGATCTGCTGCTGGCGCATGACCAGGTGGAGCAGGTGCACTGGTTTGTGGGGGAAAGTGCTCCCAAGTTTTACTACAACATCCCCAGCAGTCGTGAAAACTCGCCCTACTATGCCCAGGCGATGGTGCAGCTCACGTCAGGCGACGAGATCAATACGCTGATTCAAACCCTGCAGGCAGAGATGGATACGGCGCTGCCCGAGGCGCGAGTGCTGGTGCGCCAGTTAGAGCAAGGCCCGCCGTTTGAGGCGCCCGTAGAGTTAAGAATCTATGGCCCGAATATTGAGGTGCTGCGAGAGCTGGGGGCAGAAATCCGCGAAATTTTGACCACAATTCCCGATGTTACCCACGTCCGTGATGACTTGACGGCGACCGTGCCGAAACTGGCGCTGCAAGTCGATGAAGAACAGGCGCAGCTGGCCGGGCTCTCTAACGCCGAGGTGGCTCAACAGTTAGAAGCCAGTCTAGAAGGGGCGATCGGCGGCTCCATTTTAGAATCCACGGAAAATCTGCCGGTGCGGGTCCAAATTTCTAACGATAATCGCGGTGATTTATCGCAGGTGGCGTCCCTCAACCTACAGCCGGGTCAAGCGGGTCAGCTGCCGGCCGATGAGTTTCGATCGCTCTCGGCGATCGGCGAGTTTGAACTCGTGCCTCAGCTCTCGCAGATTACTCGTCGCAATGAGCAGCGCGTGAATACGGTGCAGGCGTTTATCACGGCTGGAGTACTGCCTTCGCAAGTGCTGGGAGACTTTCAAGCCGCGATGGCAGCGCCGGGCTTTGAGCTGCCGCCGGGCTATACCACTGAAATCGGCGGTGAGCAGGCCGAAAGCGGTGATGCCACTGGCGATTTGCTTGCCTACGTGGGGCTGCTGTTTCTCGTCATGGGGACGGCGCTAGTGCTTTCGCTCCGCAGCTTTCGCTCAGCGGGTATTGTCGCGGCGGTGGGCATCGGTTCCGTGGGGATGGCGCTGTTTTCGCTCTGGTTTTTTGGTTCAGTACTGGGCTTTATGGCCATTGTTGGCACCATGGGCCTGATCGGCATTGCCATCAACGGCAGCATTATCGTGCTGTCCGCCATTAATGAAAATCCGTTGGCGCGCCAGGGCAATCGTCAGGCCGTGCAAGATGTGGTGATCAGAGCTACGCGCCACGTGTTGACCACTACCATCACCACCATCGTGGGCTTTGTGCCGCTGTTGACAGGCGGCGACCCGTTTTGGCAGCCGTTGGCGATCGCGATCGCGGGCGGCATCGGCGGTTCTCCTTTTTTGGCCCTCTATTTCACCCCGGCAGCTTATCTGATGCTGCGTCGTCGTCAGCCCAAACGGCAAGATCCGCCAATAGATGCCGATCCGGAACAGCCTGAAGCGTTGTCAACTCCGCAAGGCGTGGGGAGCTAGGTCAAAGATGATTGCCGGTAGTTGGAGGACAGGTGGGCAAGGGGGTAAGGGATTTATAAATGTGTTTGAACACGTTAGAGACTGAAATTTAGGCAAAACGATGAGCGACTATACGTTTACCCAAAAATCTTTTGAACTGTTGGAAGGTTTGACAGAGAACAACGACAAGGCCTGGTACGCAGATCACAAGCAAGACTTTGAGAATTATCTGAGAGAGCCGTTTGCGCGCATTCTGGAGTTGGCTTCAGAGCGGCTGGAAGATACCGAAACACCGCTTTCGGGTAGCGCCAAAACGATGTTTCGTCAGCATCGCGATATCCGATTTTCTAAAGATAAATCTCCCTACAGCACTCATGTGAGCGGTCTGCTCACCCCGTCGGGCACGAAGTCAGAAAAAGAGGGGGTCTTTTATCTCCATCTCGATGCGACGGGCGGCATGATGGCCTGCGGATTTTATCAGCTCAAGGCGACTGAACTTGGTCCCATCCGCGATCGCATTCTTGAAGCACCTCAGCAGTTTGCTCAGGTGCTGGCGGCTCTCGATGCCGCCGGATTAGCGCTCAGTGAGGATGAAAAGCTTAAATCAATGCCTCAGGGCTATAAAGAGCATGCCGAGCACGAATATGCCGATTACCTAAAACTGAAAAGCTTTGTGACCAAAACTGCCTTGCCCAAAAGTGTCTGGCTCAGCGACGATTTGATTGCAGGCATCGTGAGTTACGTCAACAGCTGTCAAGGCTTGCTAGAGTTTTGCAAAGATGCAGAATAGCTGAAATTTTCCTTTAAATGGATAGTTGTCTGCCACACTGAAATTGGCTTGACTGACAAGTGCATCCGCATTCTGCCAACCCGTGCATTAGCGCTATACAGATGGTGTCATCATGCGTTTTCCCCTCTGGTCTTATCTCAATCAGCCGCTTTGGGATCGCGATCGCCCAGCGGTCTTAAACCCTTGGCAGTATTGGCAGCATTGTTGTCATCGTCACGCTCAGCGCTGTTTGAACAATGCTTTTTTAGAGCAGTGCTGGCAAACCTGCTACCAAGAATTTGTCAACAACCATCCCAACCTGTGCGTGCGATCGCCGTTAGAAGAAGATCCACGCTGGCTGATTGAGCGCTGCTGGCAGATTAAAAGGCGCAATTGTTTGGGCAGTCATCCAGAAAATCTCACCCGTGAGTCAGAGCGTTAGGCCACCGAGGCGCGGGTGGGGTGAGCATTACCAAACCTCGATAATTAGGAAGGCTATTTTCCCGCAAATTCCAGCTTTTGCAAATTGATCATTACTCGTTGGCCGCTTGCTGCAGCCAGAGGGCGATCGCATCAGCGAGTCCGGCCGCGAGCTCTGCCTGGGCATCGGGATCGACGATCCACTCAAATTCATCGGGGTTGATCATGAAGCCCAGCTCCAACAGCACTGAGGGGGCGACGGTGGGGCGGGTGAGGGCAAGATTGTTCCAATACACGCCGTAGGACGGGCGATCGAGTTCGCGGACGAGATAGTCGTGTAGAAATTCCGAGAGGTCATGGGCCTGGGCGTTGTACCAAAACATGCCAACGCCAGCGGTGTTGAGGGCGTCACCGGCATCCGGCAACGCATTGTAGTGAACGCTGAGGGCCAGCGTCGGCTCCACCTGGTTGATGATGTCAACGCGATCGCGGGGGAATAGATCATCATCACCCTCGCGCGTCATGACGACGGTGGCTCCTCTCGCCTCTAGCTCGTCGCGCAGCAGCTGCGAGACCACCAGATTCACATCCTTTTCGGGATAGCCGGTGGGGCCGCGGGCGCCGAGGTCGTTGACGCTACCGTGACCGGGGTCGAGCAGAATCGTGCTGCCCGTGAGAGAATTCTCGGCTAGCGTCGGCGCATGTTTGAGCGACAACACCAGCGTGGTGCCTTCGTAGCGGGTTTTGTAGCCCCACTGCTGCCCCCGAAACTGCAAGCGATATTGGGCGCGATCGGGCAAGAGCGGTTGCCAGTCCAGACGTTCTACCACCGGGTCGGCATCGAAGTAGATCGTGTCGGTTTGCGGGGTGGTGTTGTGCAGCGTGAGCGTCAGGGTGTCGGCGGTTTGGTCAATGCTGATGGGGACGGGAGTCTGCAGCGGAAAGCGGACCTCCGTCCAGCCGGGAATTTGCTCGGAGGTGACGCTGCGAATGATGGATTTGGCGGGTGCGGCAGTGGTGTCAACGCTGGTTTCGGTGGCGCGAATCCAGCCGCCGTAGTCGAGGCGGAGCCAGTCTCCCTCGGTGCCGGTGATGGTGGCGCGAGTGCCTTGGGGCAACGGCGTCAGACGAGAATAGCTGGTGCTGGGGCCGGTGCGCGCCACCCCCGATGCGGCTGTCACGGTGGCAACGCTAAAGGGGAGCAGAGGCTGACGAGAAATGGTGACGGGCAGCGTTTGGGTGATCACGTCGCCATTGATGGCCAATGTATACGTCGGAGGGCCGCCAGGGCCAGTGGCGGGCATCACCGTGCAGCCTTCGTAGGCGGTGGTGGTGAGGGCAATGGGCTGATTGTCAGAGGTGAGCACGGCTGAGTTGGGGGGCAGGGTTACCGTCTCACCCACGGGGGCGAGATCAATGGTGTCGCTGCCCCAGGTCACCGCAATCGCCGCATCGGGTAGGGCGATCGCGCTAAAGCACACCAGCTCTCCGGCTGGCCGGGTCATGGCGACTTGCGGGGTCAAAGATTCCACCACGAAGCCCAGTTCTGGCGATACGACAGGCACGCCCGGCACGCGGGTCACGTTGACGGTGATGCTGTCGTCTCCTTGAGTCAGTGTCAAGGTGTTTTCCCCCAGGGCCAGGGGCAGTGTCGGCGCAAAGTGCCCGGCTGGGCTGCGGTAGGCAATCGGCGCACCATTGACCAAGACGGGCTGATTGGGGTCACCGGTGCCGATCAAAAAGATGCGATCGCTGCTGGTCTGATGTTCTACAGGGGGATAGGCCAAAAACAGCGGACCGTCAGCGATCGCGGCGGGCGTGATCATGAGGCTACTGAGGGTACCGATACCTAGGCCAAAAAGTTGGGGTCTGTTCATTGCGGGTTCGATGCGGCTGCTGTTAGTTAGTCTACGGTTTCCCACGACGGCCAAGACAACCCTGGCGTCGTCAACATTGAGATGAAGCGGATTAATTTTCTGACGATGAGAGCTGCTTTTCTGGCGATCACGCATCAGCAAAAGCATGAGTATTTTTCTATATCGAAAGACAAATCCTGATATTGGCTTTTGTCAATAGCTGGTTTTTGTAATTGAGGCTTGACTCTGGGAATTGCCCAAAAACGCAAGTATCAGTATTTTTACACTCTGAAAAGTAAAATCCGCTATTGAATTTTTTCAATGTCTTGTCTTTTGATTGATGCTGAGCCCTTGCAGTTGGGCATCAATAGAGGTGGAAGCTGCTGTTAACAGGGGAACGCGTTTGGCATTGTTTCTCGTCAATGGCCACTATTGAGTTTTCGAGTCTTTTTATGAAAAGTGTTGCTATTTCTTAGAAATCACACCTCTTTTTTTGGTAATTGCGCAACAATAAAAATACTTGATTTTGTGTATTTTTCCCAAGATTCGAGATTTTCTGGTGAAATTTTGAAACGGGTTGGGATAAATAATAGTTGGTGAACCTTGTAGAAAACATCGCGTTTACTTATGAAACTGTCTGCGTTTCTCTGTATTTGAGTCAGATGGCTCAAGTAGTACTCTCAGATCACAATTCCCTGACCCAGGAGTTGGGACCCACAGACAAGCATTAACCCAGTTCATGTTTTGTCTATAGCTTGTGACTGAGGACTCTAAGGTGTGCATTCGGGTCGTTAATGTGAACCTGGTTTTTAAAGGCTTAATTTTTTGGTCTGTAACTTGCGATTGAAAATTCTAAAGTGTGCATTCGGGTCGTTAATGTGAACCTGGTTTTTAAGGCTTAATCACTGGGTCGATCTTTGCCGTGAATGTCTCTAAGACATCTCTTGATCAGCGTATGAATTATTTGTGTGTGATTTATCCGTTATGGCTGCTGCTGGCGGGTGGGGGAGGAGACGGGTTAGCGTGGCTTGACGCCATAGGTCACTGGCTAGCCGTGGTTGCAGGGGATGAGCGCTCGCTGGCGACGCTCGGGCTAGTGGTGGGGCCGACTGGTAGCTGTTTGTTGTTGAGCCGAGGCTGGCTGCCACTGGTGTTGCTCGACTTAGGCGGAATGGCGATCGCCCTGCTGATTTATGGCCTGCCCATCCTGACCCGACACCCGGCTGCAGTTGTGAAGACTGCTGGGACAGTCACAAATTCCTGGCTGCAGCGAGCGATGTCGGTAGCCGAAACCGTCTACTGGCAAGAGGATCTTAAAACGGGCAAGATGCGGTGCTTTGGCAAATACACGGCGACGGGCTGGCAGCCGGGGTCTTGGCAAACCTCAATGGCCCACGTTTTTGAGCGACATGTCGCGGCTGATGATATCGCGCGGGCGCGGGCGGTGCGGCAAACTGCCCTCGCAACCCTGAGGGAAATGAGGCTTGAGCATCGCATCCGCTTGCCGGACCAAACCAACTTGTGGATGTTGACGGTGGGCCAGGTGATGGTGGATGCGGCGGGCGATCCTCGCTATCTGGTGGGCTCATCGAGCAACATCACCGCTCGCAAACGTGCCCAGCAGTCGTTGGCCACCAGTGAAGCGCAGCTACGACTCTCGCTCGATCTGACCCAACTGGCGACCTGGGATTGGCACACTGAAACCAATCGCGTGCGATGGAACGACAACCACTTTCGGATGTTGGGCTATGAGCCGGGTGAGGTAGAACCGACTCCTCAACTGTGGCATCAGGCTGTTCACCCCGATGATGTCGCGCGGGTTGATGAGGCGCTGATGACGGCATTGTGCAACCGGTCTGAATATGCGATGGAATATCGCCTGATACGCCGGGATGGCAGCATGTGCTGGGTTTTAGACCGGGGTCATACCCAACAAGACGAACAGGGCGTCACTGTACGAATGCTGGGCATCATGCTCGACATTACCGAGCGCAAGCAGATGGAAAACTGGCTGCGCCAGAGCGAAGCGGTCAAACAACAATTGCTGGAGGCGATTCCTGACCTTTTAGTCTGGATGAAAGCCGATGGCACCTGCCTCGGCGCAGTGCAGGGTAGCAATACGAAGGATTTGTTTAATGGCCGCTCTGTGGGCCGCGACCAATATGACATGCTGCCTGCTGAACTCAGCCGGTTGCGGCGGCAGGCGGTAACGGCCGCACTGAGCACTGGAGAAATCCAGATCTATGAACAGCAAGTCAATATTGAGGGCGTTGTTGAGTTTGAAGAGGTGCGGGTGGTGCAAATTGGTGAAGATGCAGTCTTGACCATGATGCGCAATATTAGCGATCGCAAACGGGCAGAGATTGCCCTGACTGAGAGCGAACGCCGCTATCGCCTGGTGACGGAAAACATGACCGATTTGGTCTGTTTGCATCATCCTGATGGTCGGTATTTGTATCTCACTCCTTCCTGTGAAACGCTGCTGGGCTATACGCCGCAAGAACTGCTTGATCGCTCGCCCTATGACTTCTTCCATGTCGCTGATCTAAAAGTCGTTAACCAGGCTCATGAGGCGGTGTTGTTAGAGGAAGCCGTTTCAGTGGTATATCGCATGCGCCACAAATTAGGTCACTACATTTGGTTAGAGACCTTGAGTACGCCGGTGTTAGATGATGTGGGGCGCTTGATACATATTCAAACGACCTCACGAGAGGTGACTGATCGTGTGGCGATCGAGCAACGCTTGCGCCACATTGCCCTGCACGATACGTTGACCCAGCTGCCCAATCGGCTATTGCTGATCGATCGCTTAGAGCTGGCCATCGCGCGCGCTCAAGGCAATGCCGCGTTTCAGTTTGCGCTGCTGTTTATCGATTTTGACCGGTTTAAGGTGATTAACGATAGTCTGGGTCACGCCGTGGGCGATGAGCTGTTGGTGGCGATCGCTCAGGCGCTACCCACCTTGATGCGTGAGACTGACTTGGTGGCCCGTTTGGGCGGCGATGAATTCGTCATCTTGTTAGAGCACGTCACAGGCGTCGACGAAGCCACTGCCCTGGCCGAAAGGATTTTAACCCACCTGCAATTGCCCGTAGAGATTCAAGGACAGCAGATCTTTATGAGTGCCAGTATCGGCATTGTGCTAGGGGGTGACGACTATCAGCAGCCCGAGACGGTGATTCGCAATGCTGATATTGCGATGTATCGGGCCAAAGCGACTGGTCGTGACGGCTATGCCATTTTTGACCCGGTGATGCATGCCCAAGTGCGCGATCGCCTGCAGCTCGAAAATGACCTACGCCGAGCTTTGGACAGACAAGAGTTTGTCTTGTTCTATCAACCAGTGGTGGCGTTAGAAACTCTAAGAATTGTTGGCTTTGAAGCTCTGCTCCGGTGGCAGCACCCGACCCGCGGGTTGCTGATGCCTGACCACTTCACTCATGTGGCCGAAGAGTCTAATCTGATGCCGCCCTTAGGCGAATGGATTTTATTGACCGCCTGCCAACAGGTGAGTCAGTGGCAGGCCCAGATTGCTCCGGCTGCGGGTCTATATCTATCGGTCAATCTCTCGGTGAAGCAACTGCAGCCCTCAATGTTGTTGCCCCAGTTGCAGCAGGTGTTGGCAGTGACTCAAATCAAACCTCAAAGCTTGGCGCTAGAGCTGACTGAAAGTCTGCTGGTGGAAAATATTGCAACGACGAGCCACCTGTTGCATCAGCTGCAGGCGCTGGGGGTGACCATTAGTATTGATGACTTTGGCACCGGCTATTCTTCGCTGAGCTATTTGCATCAGCTGCCGGTAAACGCGCTTAAAATCGATCGCTCCTTTGTCAGTCCGTCACAGCCCAATTTGAGAAACCAAACGATCGCGGAGTCGATTGTTGGCCTCAGCAACTTATTAGGTTTCAACGCAATCGCCGAGGGTCTCGAAACGCCGCAACAGCTGACTTGGCTGCGATCGCTGCAGTGTGAATATGGTCAGGGATTTCTTTTTGCCCCCGCAGTGCCCGCTGCTCAAGCGGAGCAACTGCTGCGCGATAACCGCCCCTTTGATGTGTGAGGCGGTGAACTGGTGGCTGGGTGGGCGATGTCTCGCCCAACTTAACTTGACCTCGCGCCGAGCTTGATTGCCGTATTTGGGGCATGAGCCGCCTCAAAAGAGACGGCGGAAGCTCAGCGCCTATGGCAGAATTAATGGGTTAAATTGCAGCGGGTAGTGGCGATCGCCCCATGCAGCCTGATGAGAGTTAGGCGGCGATCGCAGTCAGGCTTTGGAACTGAGGGAATATGGCTAAATTCGTCTTTGTCACCGGTGGCGTCGTGTCGAGTATTGGGAAGGGGATTGCCGCCGCCAGTTTGGGGCGGTTGCTCAAGTCGCGCAATTACTCGGTCTCGATTCTTAAGTTAGATCCCTACATCAATGTTGATCCGGGTACCATGAGTCCGTTTCAACACGGCGAAGTGTTTGTTACCGAAGACGGGGCCGAAACGGATTTAGATTTAGGCCACTACGAGCGGTTTACAGATACGGCCATGTCGCGGCTCAACAGTGTCACCACCGGCTCCATTTACCAGGCCGTGATTAATAAAGAGCGCCGGGGCGACTACGAAGGCGGCACCGTGCAGGTGATTCCCCACGTGACAAATGAAATCAAAGAGCGCATTCACCGCGTGGCCCGTGACACCAACCCCGACGTAGTGATTACAGAAATTGGCGGCACGGTGGGCGATATCGAATCGTTGCCCTTTTTAGAGGCTATTCGCCAGTTCCGTAAAGACGTGGGTCGGCGCGACGTCATTTATATGCACGTGACGCTGGTGCCCTACATTGCCTCGGCGGGGGAAGTTAAAACGAAACCCACTCAACATTCGGTCAAAGAACTACGCTCCATTGGCATTCAGCCGGATATTTTGGTGTGCCGTTCCGAAAAACCTCTGCCGCTCTATATCAAAGAAAAGATTTCGGAATTTTGTGACGTTCCGGCCAACTGTGTGATTACCACCCACGATGTCAGCAGCATCTATGAAGTGCCGCTGATCGTTGAGCGTGAGGGCTTGGCAAATCAGGTGTTGGATATTTTTGATCTGGAACAGCGTCAGCCCGATCTCACCCACTGGACGGCCATTGTGGAAGGCATGCAAAACACCCATCGCGATGTCGAAATTGCGATCGTGGGCAAGTATGTCAGCCTCAATGATGCCTACAAATCGGTGGTTGAGGCACTGCAGCACGCGGCGATCGCGACCCAGGCGACGCTCAAAATTCGCTGGGTTAACTCGGAAGACCTCGAAGATGCTCCGGTTGAAACGTATCTGCAGGGTATTGACGGCATCGTCGTACCGGGCGGCTTTGGCACCCGGGGAGTCGATGGCAAGGTGCGGGCGATTCAGTATGTGCGGCAAAACAACATTCCCTTTTTGGGGCTGTGTTTAGGTATGCAGTGCGCCGTGGTGGAATGGGCGCGCAACATTGTGCACCTGGAAGGGCCCAACAGTTCTGAAATTGATCCCGAGACGCCCAATCCCGTGATTAGTCTGTTGCCCGAACAGCAGGATGTTGTGGATCTGGGCGGCACTATGCGGTTAGGCCTATACCCCTGTCGCATTAAGCCCGATACCCTCGCCAGCCAGCTCTATCAGGACGAAGTCATCTACGAACGTCACCGCCATCGCTACGAGTTCAACAATGCCTTTCGCAACTTGTTTATCGACTCGGAATACGTCATTAGCGGCACGTCGCCAGATGGTCGTTTGGTGGAAATGGTTGAATATCCCCACCATCCGTTCTTCATTGCCTGTCAGTTTCATCCCGAGTTTCAGTCGCGCCCCAATGCGCCCCATCCACTCTTTTTAGGTCTGATGCAAGCCGCCTGTGGCGAGCCCGCGCCTATATCTGCTGAGGCCTTACCCGTAATGGCGATGGATAGCGTCAATTAGAACGCTATGTTCAAATCACAGGCTGGAGATGAAATCGCTTGCTTAGAGTTGAGGACTGGCCAGCCCCGGTGTGCAATCCGCTTTGCCCAGGATGTTCTGCTGCTCTGTTTATATCCCCAGTTGCTAACGGTTGAAATATGCGTCCTGCTCTCTCACTAGACATGGTGGCGGCGGCGCGATCGCAGATCGCGTCCCATGTGCGCCGTACTCCTTTGATGCCGGCGAGCGCGTTGCAGCAGCCTATTGCCGGCTGCGATGACCTGTGGCTGAAGCTCGATTGCCTGCAGGTCACGGGCTCTTTTAAGGCGCGAGGTGCCGTCAACAAACTCCTATCGATCCCGCCGGACTCGTTGCGCCAAGGGGTGATTACGGCCTCTGGGGGCAATCATGGTCTGGCTGTTGCCTACGCTGCGTGGATGGCGAAAGTCCCGGCCACCATCTATTTGCCCCACAACACCCCACCTGTCAAAGCGGAAAAATTGCAGCAGTGGGGGGCCACCGTCATTCGCGAAGGTGCCGTCTGGGACGAAGCGAATTGGGCGGCCCTGATTCATGCTGATCAAGCTCAAATGCCCTATTTGCATCCGTTTGCCGATCCTTGGGTGATGGCCGGTCAGGGGACAATCCTGCTAGAAGTGTTGGAAGATTTGCCCGCCGTGGATACTTTGCTCGTGGCGATCGGGGGCGGTGGCCTGATTAGCGGCATCAGCTTGGCGGCTAAAGCGCTCCGACCTGACATCAAAATCATTGGGGTAGAGGCGACCGGTGCCCCAACGCTGCAGGCAAGTTTGGCAGCAGGCAAAATTGTAGAACTACCGACTGTCAACACAAAAGCCAACACTCTGGCGCCCCGCCAAACGGCATCGGTTAACTTCGACATCATTCGCCGCTGCGTGGATGACATTGTGCTGGTGACCGATGAGCAAATGCAGGCGGCGGCTCGCTGGCTCTGGTTTGAGATGGGGGTAGCTGCCGAGTTGAGTGGGGCCGCAACGATCGCGGCGCTGCAGTCAGGTGCTTATCAGCCACCACCCAAGGCCCAAGTCTGTGCGCTGATCTGTGGGGCGGGCACTGACGGCATCGCGTAAATGTGGCAAGGGGGCGTTGTCACAGCGAATGCAGGACCACCGTGACAATAACTTGGTAAATGGGGCATGATACCCGAAACTTTCCCGGGGTATACCGATGCTCTGAAACCAGACGACCAGTCAGGCTCCCCGGCCCCTCGACTCCCCGGCTTGGCCACGATGGCATCGGGAATCCGAGCCCTGAGGATGGGAATGACGCCCGGTCTCTCACAACACTCTTCACCTCCAACTCTCTACTTGCTACTGCCGCCTGCGCCCTAACTCTAAACTAGGATAAGGAATACGTATTTTGGAGTCTGCTATGGCTGAGGCTGACCAGACGCCGATTCGGCAAAGCCAACTGCACAATCGGTTAGTGATTGACATTGAAACAACTGAAGAACTGGGGTATCTCACTCAATTTTTAGTAGACGTCAAAAATCACCAGCTCGAAGGCTTTCTGTGCAAAAAAGGTCTGCTGGGGTTAGAGACCACGCCAGTCATGTGGGTGCAGGTTGAATCCATCGGTCAAGACAGCATCTTGGTTCGTCGTAGCACCCAAGTCATTTCCGAACGTCTGGATGAGGCCGTGACGCTAGAAAAGCAGGAGGTCTGGGCTGATTCTGGCAACCGTGTCGGTCAGCTCGCCGATTATGGCCTCGATTTGCCGACTGGCGCCATCACGCAATACCTCTTTACTGCACCGGGTTGGCAGGGCTTGACCGATGGCCTCTACACGTTTCAGCCTGAGGCCGTGGTGAGCATGGGCAAAAAGCGGATGATGGTGCATCAAACGGCGCTGGCTGAGGCTCCGCAGTTTGTGCCCGGCGTGCCAGATCGCTTGGTGGATGCCCTGCAGCAAGATGCGGCGCAGACTCGTCAAGACGTGCGGGAAGTGGTGGACAGCACCCGCGAAGTGGCTGACCAAGTACAGGCGCAAGCTAAAAAGATGACGGAGCAGGCGCGATCGCAGTTTGGTCAGGTGTTTGGTCAGGTGAAGCAGCGTAGCCGCAAGTTGCGATCGCAGGTGAACGATCGCTTTGCCGATGCCGCCTCCAATTTGCAGTCCCCAGCCGACGGCCAGAAACAGGTGCCCGGTAACACCATTGATGTGGACTCAGAAGAAATCTGGCCCGATGAAGAGGAACCCAGTTAGGGCGAGGTTGGCCAACTTCTCAGCTCTGTGTGCGGCGGCACGGTGGTTGCAGTTTTCAGTGATCGGACTGGGGCAATCTAGCCATGTCAGGGGGGCGGGGGGAGCGCAGGGGAGCTAGGGAGCAAGTGTTATAGGCATTCAACATAAGTTTGAGAATTAGGCAGACGGCATATCAAGGCTTGCAGAGGTCTTATGCTCTCATTCTTAACTGGAATCACTATATCTCTGGTTGTGGAGAATCGGCTTCATCACAAGCTTCTCGATGGCCGCTAAACTTTCTTGCCCCCTTTACCCCTCGGCTCCCTTGCCCTTTGGTCCCCGGTGTTTGTCAATGGGATAGGCAATCCAGCAATGGCGAGATCGAATCAGGGCGTTAAAGAACTGCCGCAGTGCTGCTCGCGCAAGCGCATCGCTCGTTGATAATCGTTCAGTGCCCCTTCGGCATCATTCATCGTGGTGCGCGCTTGGGCGCGACTGATGTAGGCTTCGGTGAGGTTGGGATTGAGTTCTAAGGCTTGGGTAAAGTCTCGCAGCGCCAGGGCGGCATCACCGAGTTGATAGTGAGCATTGCCCCGATTGTTATAGGCTTCGGCATAGGTGGGGTCATGCTGTAGCGCGGCGTCGAAGTCTTGAATCGCTAGTTCAAACTGCCCGGCTTGGAGTCGCAGAAACCCACGACTGTTATAGATCAGAGATTTTTTGGGTTCGATCGCCAGCGCTTTGGTAAAGTCGGCGATCGCGCCGTTGGCGTCACCGAGTTCCGCCCGCAGATTACCGCGGCTGCTGTAGATGTCTACCAGTTGCGGGGCGGAAGTGATCGTTTTTTCATAGGTTTGGGTCATCCCCGAGACGGTGCCGTGACCGGCTTCCGCGCTGACGGGCGGGTGCGCCGGCGCTGAGGTTGACAGCTCTGCCGTGAGCGTCATTACCTGCTGATAGTCGGTGACTGCGCCGTCGGTATCGCCGAGCTTATGACGGAGCAAACCCCGATTGCCATAGGCTTCGGTGAAATTGGGCTTCAGCTCGATCGCCTGATTCATATCGGCGATCGCCTGATAGAGGTTGCCCAAATTCATATAGGCCAACCCGCGGCTGTGGTAAGCGTCAGCCAAATTGGGTTTGTGCGTTAAAGCCGTATTAAAGTCAGCGATCGCTTGGTCGTAGTCTCGGAGCTGCAAATGCGTGCAGCCGCGCCACAAATACACCTTGGCAAATTTGGGATGGTAGGCGATCGCCTGATCAAAATCTTTAATGGCTTGAGGATAAGCCGCCTGCGCAAAGTAAGTGAGACCCCGGCTGCCGTAGCCCTTGGCAGAGGTCGGGTCAAATTGGAGCGCCGCCTCAAAATCGGCCATGGCTGATTCATAATCGCCCAGCTGACGATGCAGATTACCACGGTTAAGATGGGCGTTGACGTAGTCAGGACTCAGGCGCAGCGCTTCCGTAAAATCGGAGAGCGCTTCTTGCACTCGACCCAAGTCACTGAGAGCGCAAGCACGATTGTAGTAGGCCTTGCTGTAGCCCGGTTCTAACTTCAGGGCTTGGTCAAATAACACGACTGCGGCGCTGAGATCCCCCTGCCGCGCTCGGTCAATGGCCTCATTTAGGATTGTTTTCCATTGCATGGCGAAACCCTAATTCCCTAAAATCACTTTCCCAGTGCTCTACAGCTCATCAAGCCTTGAGGCTGACCAAAAATCCCGAATTGCGGCGCTTACTTATCCATCCGTTTTAGCGCATCTCAGTACAGCACAAGCGTGATGACTAAAAAACTTTGGTCAGCATTTCAAGATCTTCAATTCGAACTGCACAACTTCAGGAAATAATCAGAGCCTCCAATGCTTGACCGACGCTCAATTCACTATAGTTCGCCGCTTTTGTAGCCTAGTGCAATTGGGGAGAGAGCTTTGGGATTAAGTTGCGACAGTTCATGTAATCTTCACAGAATGAAGGATAAGTCTCACGTAATTTTCATAGATGATTGCGCGAATTCGCTGAGGACAGTCGAAACTCTCAGCTAGCAACCCTCGTTAAAGTCATACCTGGCTTGTGTGATATCGCGGCCATGTCTCAGATTCTGAGAATGATTTTCTCCTATCGCGTGCTGTTCATTAGGGTTTCGGTTGCCTGACGGTGCGTCTGGATCAGTTTTGGCAGATCGAGGGTCGTAAGTCGCCCTTTATCAACGACGCGCCGACCGTTGATAAAGCTGTAATCAACTTTGTCGACATGACAAAACAATAGGGCTGCTACTGGGTCATAGCCGGCGCCGGCGAGAGCAGGGCGGTCAAGATTGATGGCGATAAAGTCAGCGGCCATATTGGGGGCGATCGCCCCGATGTCGTCGCGGCCCAATACCTGGGCTCCACCGGTGGTCGCGATCGCCAAAGCTTCGCGAGCGGTCAGCGCACCAGGGGCTTCGTCGCGCACGCGGGCCGCCAGCATGGCCATTCTGGCCTCTTGCATTAAATGCCCGGTATCGTTGGAAGCGGAGCCATCAACGCCTAAGCCAACGGGAATGCGCCGGTCAAGCATGGTGCGGATGGGGGCGATGCCGCTGGCCAGGCGCATGTTGCTGCAGGGGCAGTGAGCTACCCCAGTGCCGGTCTCGCCGAATCTGGTGAGCGAGCGATCGCTGAGCTTGACGCAGTGAGCGTGCCACACATCGTCGCCGAGCCAGCCGACCGATTCGGCATATTCGCCAGGAATCTGGCCAAATTTTTCGAGGCTATAGTTTACGTCGCTGATGTTTTCGGCCAGGTGGGTATGCAGGCGGACACCGGGATAGGTGCGGGCCATCGCCGCAGACTCGCGCATCAGTGCTGGCGACACGGTAAAGGGTGAACAGGGGGCCAGGGTGATGCGCAGCATCGCATAGCGATCGTTGTCGTGATATTGCTCGATCAGGCGTTGGGAATCCCGCAAGATAAAGGCTTCTGATTCCACCAAATGATCGGGAGGCAAGCCGCCTTTACTTTCACCAATGCTCATACTGCCGCGATTGGCTTGAAAGCGCAGCCCAATGGCTTGAATGGCCCGAATCTCATCATCTAGAGTGCAGTCGTTCGGAAAGAGATAGCTATGGTCGCTGGCGGTGGTGCAGCCCGACAATATGAGCTCCGCTGCGGACATTTGGGCCGCGGTTTGCAGCATGGATGCGGTGATATTTGACCAGAGAGGATACAGGCTATTGAGCCAGCCAAACAGCTCTCGGTTTTGCGCAGCAGGTACCGCTCGGGTTAGCGATTGAAAAAAATGGTGATGGGTGTTGACTAGGCCAGGCAACACAACATGGCGATCGCCTAAATCCAGCACTTCATCTGCTGTATCGGGCAAGGCGTCGGTGGTGCCTACCTGCTCAATCACGTGGTCGCGCACGAACAGTGCCCCCCGGCGGATTTCTCGCTGTTCGGCATCAAAGGTTGCCAGGGTGTGAATGTTTTTGACTAACAGGGTTGTCACGTGTTTGCTCTTCTCACCCAATTGTTTAATCAGTAGCGGGCTCTATCTAAGACCGAGGCGGTAACGGCATCCCAACCGCCTGACCAAATTGGATTGCGCATATTCCGCGCCGGCGATCGCCCCATTTTTCCGCAGAGAGACCATGAGCCTGAGCAACTTTGGCTGATTGTACCGGAGGCTGACGCCTGGTGATGTTATCTAGCGGGTTTGCCGGAATGTAATGGATGTCGTGATTACGGCCTGTGGACTGCGGCGGACTGCCGCCGAGCACAGCAGTCTGAGAGGCTGGCTGATTACTCAATCAAATAGCTGGTACAAACCGCGTTCTGATCTGAGATCATGCGACGGGCGCGACCATGCTCGACCCTAAGGTTGCTTGGGCCGCATGGCTGCTTTGCTCGATGATGATGCCCTGGGATTGAGTGGCTTGGGGAGTTGATTTATATCGAACGCATGATATAAATTAGCTATGCCTAAAATTGTCGATCACAATCAATATCGCCAAGAGCTGCTGAGCCAGTGTGTCGCCTTGTTTGCTGAGCGGGGTTTTGGGGCTGTGACGATGCGAGAGATTGCCGCGAGTCTGGGGGTTTCAACCGGTACGCTATATCACTACTTTCCCAACAAAGAACGTATTTTTGTGCAGCTGGTCGAAACCTATTGCGAGAAAGATGTCGCTGAGTTTTTTGCGCAAGCTCCGCTGATCGAACCGCTTAAGAGCAAGTTGCGCCGCATTACAACTTTCTTTTTGCAACGCTACTTGACCTATCAGCAGCAGTTTTTAATCTGGATTGATTTTTATCAACACAGTCAACGTTCTCACAGTCAGGACTGGACCGTGCTGCAGCAGTCTTGGCAGCGTACCCAACGTCAGCTGGTGGATTATTTGCAGATTGCGCCGGAACAGGTCGACAGTTTGCTGATTTTCTTAGACGGGCTGCTGCTGCAGTGCTTGTATGGCCGCAGTGAAGCCGACATCGCTCAACAAGCTGAGATCTTTATGCAGATGTTTGAAAAAGCCTGCCGATCAGATTAGCCCAATCGGCTCTTGTTGCTGCATTCATGGTAAACGTTTGTTTTAATTAAAGAGTTAATATGAAAATGTCAATATCAATTTTCGGCACGATGACTCTCAGGGCACTGCGGTCAAAGCTGCCCGCTGTTGCCAGAGTCTTAAGGTTGTCTATCTGGCAGGATGACTCTGTGATTGAGCAACAGGGATGCTCTGCGTTGAGTCATCGTGTTTGTGCCAACGATGTTTTTGCGGGTGTGACGCGATCGCTGGCCCCCTAGCGGTTGATGGCATGTCTGGTTTTGTCCTAGTTGATGACTTGCCCTACATGAGGATGGCCTGATGCTTTTTTTGAATGAGGTTGCGCCGAATATTTGGACAGCGGCTCAGTCTTTTCGCTTTTTGGGTGTTGAGGTCGGCAGTCGGATGACGATTGTTCGGTTGCCGAGTCAAGACCTGGTGTTGATTTCTCCTATTCCGGTCAAGCGCGGCGATCGCCCCCTGTTGGATGCCTTGGGCACGGTGAAGTATTTGATTGCCCCCAACTTGTTTCACCATTTGTATATCGGTGATGTGCAGGCGATGTATCCAGAGGCGCAAATTTTGGGTGTGACTGGGCTCAGTCACAAGCGTCCTGACCTCAGGGTAGACGCTACGCTCAACCAGTCGGGCAGCTTCGAAAACGTCTTGGATTATTTGCCCTTTGAAGGCTTTAGCGCCATTTTGCCCAGCGGCATTCAAGCAGCGCATGAAACAGTGTTTTGTCATCAGCCCAGCGGCACCCTCATCCTCACGGATATTGCCTTTAACTTCGATGAAACCTTCCCTCTGAGTACCCGAGTGGCCGCGCAGATTCTAGGCTCTTACCAGACGCTGCGGCCCAGCCGACTGGAAAAATGGGGCACCTGGGATAAGGCCACCGTGGAGGCTTCGATCCGTCAGGTGCTGGTCTGGAATTTTGATCGGGTGATTCCGGGCCATGGGGGAATTGTGGAAACTGGTGGCAAGGCTCAGCTAGAAGCCGGGTATGAATGGTTTTTGGGCCGCTCTCTGGGGCTGTCGGTGAGGGCTTAGGCCGAGTGACCTGAGCGCCAGGGGGCCGGACAAAGCTGGGGTGCCATAGGGCCGGAGGAGCATCGCAGTCAGAGAGTTGGGAGATAAGGATCGTGATCTAGGATGAGGTTTAACCTGTCCCTTCGGGTGGCAGCAACGCGACTACTTCAGAGGCAAGCCCGTTGGTTGCCTGATTCAAAACCAGGATCTGGCCACTGGCGCTGTAGTTTATCAGGGCGCTTGCGGATGGAAAGTGGCTGATTTCTCGGCTTTGTCGCCATCATTCACTGATAGGATCAAACACGGTTCCCACAGAGACATCTATGCTGACCATTGCATTACCCAAAGGGGCGTTGCTGAAAGAAAGTATCGAACGATTTCAGGCGATCGGGCTCGACTTCAGCGCTTTTTTAGACAAGTCGAATCGGCAACTGCAAATCACCACGCCCAATGCTAAAGCGCAGGGGTTGCTGGTGCGGGCTCAAGATGTGCCGGTCTATGTGGAATATGGTCAGGCGCAGCTCGGGATCGTCGGCTATGACGTGCTGCGCGAAAAGCAGGCAGCGGTTGCCCAGCTAGCCGATTTAGCCTTCGGTCACTGTCGTATGTCGGTGGCGGTCAAAGCCTCTAGTCCCTATCGCTCAGCGCTCGATTTACCGCCTCACTGTCGGGTGGCGTCCAAATTTGTGGGCTGCGCGCGCGACTATTTTCAAAGTATTGATCTGCCGGTCGAGATTGTGCCGCTCTATGGCTCGGTCGAACTTGGCCCGATTACCGGAATGTCAGAGGCGATCGTTGACTTGGTCTCGACGGGGCGCACTCTGCAGGAAAATAATTTGGTAGAGCTGGAGGTGCTCTATCAAAGCACGGCTCGGTTGATCGCTCACCCCATCAGCTATCGAGTGGACTCAGATGGCCTCGGTGACGTGATTCGTCAGCTCCGAGCGCCGTTAGTCACTGCTGTTTGACCATTGAGCATCGTTAAAGGCAACGATAGGTTGCCTACGATACAGTAAGAGAGCAATTGTCCTCTCTGAGGTGCTGATGGTTGAGCGCTCTCAGTCTGTTAGTTTTGCGATCGCCGGGCTTACTCAATGACCTCAGCTACCTATTCATCTTCATCTAACGCCTCGGCTAAAGAGTTGACTGAACGCCAAACCGACTGGCGGCTCTTTTTGCGGCTGTGGCCCTACATTCGAGCCCAACGCCGCTTTTTGTGGTTGCCTTTTGTGTTGTTGGTGCCGCTGTCGCTGGCTAACGCTGTGCAGCCAATTTTGATTGGTCAGGCGATTTCGTTGATTCGTCAAGAGCCGGTGGCCTGGTTTTTAGAGGCGCGATCGCTGCAGGGCGGCCTCAATATTTTGGTCGGGCTCTTGGTGGTCACAGTCGCGATCCGCCTGACCCTAGACGGCTGGCAAAGCTATCTGGTGCAAAAGGTGGGTCAGCGCATCACGGCGAATATTCGCAATGACCTGTTTGCTCATGTCACCTCGTTGGCGGTGCGATTTTTTGACCGCACGCCAGTCGGTAAATTGATCACTCGCCTCACCAGTGATGTCGATGCGTTGGGAGACGTCTTTTCGACTGGGGCGGTCGGCATTTTTAGCGATATTTTTTCCATCGCGGTGATTGCGGTGACCATGTTTTGGTTGCAGTGGCAATTAGCGCTGATGCTGATGGCGATGCTGTTGCCGGTGACCTGGCTGATCATTTATTTTCAACAGCAGTATCGCAAGGCGAATTATCGAGCGCGCGAAAAGCTCTCAGAACTAAATGCCGCGCTGCAAGAAAATATCCTCGGCATTGAAGTAGTGCAAATGTTTCGCCGCGAGCGCTACAACGCCGAGGGCTTTCGCAAAACCAACCAGCAATATGTGCAGGCGATTGATAAGACGATCTTTCACGATTCGGCAGTATCGGCCACACTGGAGTGGATTGCCCTAGTGGCGATCGCAGGCGTGCTCTGGCTCGGCGGCTATCTTGTCTTGCAGGACTCGCTCACCTTCGGCGCCCTAGCGTCCTTCATTTTGTTTGCCCAACGTCTATTTGATCCACTGCGGCAGTTTGCCGATAAGTTTACGTCGATTCAAGCCGGGTTCACTGCCGTTGAGCGCATCACCGATCTGTTCACGGTGCCGTTAGAGATTCAAGATCCGACAGCGGTGCAGTCGAGCTCTCAGTCGATAACGACTCAGTCTCAAGTGCCTCAAATCAATGGTTCGAGTCATGCGCCCTTGGCGGTAGCGGCGGTAGCCGACGTACCGATGACTGACCAACCCTCTGAGACGGTGACGTCAGTTGCCGCATCTGAGATTCGCTTCGACCAGGTTTGGTTTGGCTATAAGCCTGATGAGCCCGTGCTCAAAAACCTCGATTTCACCATTCGTCCCGGTGAAAAAGTTGCCCTGGTTGGCCCGACTGGGGCGGGTAAAAGCTCGATTATTCGCTTGCTCTGCCGGTTGTATGACGTCACTGAAGGTGCGATTCGACTAGAGGGGGTGAATATCCGCGATTTGCCCCAAGCTGAGCTGCGTCGTCGCATGGCTGTAATCTTGCAAGATGGTTTTCTCTTTGCGGGCGACGTTAAGAGCAACATTACTTTGGGTGAAGACTATCCGTTGGCGGCGGTCAAGGCTGCCGCTGAAAAAACGAATGTCGCGTCGTTTATTGAGCAGTTGCCTCAGGGCTATGACACGCCGCTGCGAGAGCGCGGCACCAACCTTTCGGGGGGGCAAAAACAACTGCTGGCCTTTGCCCGCGCGGCGATTCGCAACCCCGGCATTTTGATTTTGGATGAAGCGACTGCCAATTTGGACGTGGGTACGGAAGCGCTGATTCAAGAGGCGTTAGAAAATCTGCTGCAGGATCGCACCGCGATTATCATTGCTCACCGTCTCTCAACCATTCGCAATGTCGATCGCATTTTGGTGCTGAAGCACGGTGAGCTGATTGAGCAGGGGAACCACGAAGCGCTCTTGGCGCAGGATGGTCTGTATGCCAGCTTGTACAAGCTACAAATGCTAGAGAGCTAGAGACCTCGGAATTCTGAGCAAATTCATCCTGATGCTGAGTGAGCAGACCCTCGATATCGTTGGGGAGGGTTGGCCGCTCAATTGGCGGTCTGGTTTACCGATCAGGCTGGATTAGTGGCGATCGCCCTTGGCCGTCTGGCAGCTTTGAGAAGACGCCGCGCGATCGCTTCTCAGGCAGTCCTTAGGCAAGCCGGTGATTGCTCAGGGGGTTCTCAGGACACTGTCAAGGCATTTTCAAGAACATTCGGGAAGATAGCGATGAACAGTTGAGTTTGCTCATTTTTGTACGTTAAGGAGATCCGACTGATGAAACGCTTTATGCTTGCCGCCATTTCTGCGACCACCTTAGGCATCACTGTGGCGTCTGGGGCCAATGCCCTCAAACCGGTGGAATTTTCAGCGCTTACTAACCCAGTGGCGACCGTGAACGTTGCCCAAGCTACATCAACGCCCCAACCGTTTGTCACCGTTGAGCAAGAAAAAGCCACCACCGGTACTGCCAGCGTAGTGACGGAAAATGGTCAGACCTACATTGTGTTTGATGACGCGTTTGATACGGCTCGCGGTCCCGACGTGCAGGTTGTCCTTCACACCGATGCCACTGTGCCCGTCAGCATTGACGAAGCCGACTACGTCACGCTGGAAACACTCCAAAGCTTTGAAGGTGAGCAGCGCTACCTGATTCCTGCCAACATTGATGTGAATGACTACCAAACGGTGGCAATCTGGTGTCGTGAGTTCAACGTCACCTTTGGGTATGCCCCGTTGTAATCAATCGCTAGCGATTGAAGGAATTGCAGGTGATGGTTGTGCTAACCGGCGAGCTTCGCTTTAACCATCGCCTGTACCTTCGCGCCATCAGCGCGACCTTTCAGCTCTTTCATTGCCGGTCCCATGACTTTGCCCATGTCTTTGGCAGACGTGGCGCCGGTTTTAGCAATCAGGCCATCGATGACGGCTTCGATGTCGGCATCTGACAGTTGGGCCGGTAGGTACTCTTCAAGAATAGCGAGTTCGGCGGCTTCTTTGTCGGCCAAGTCTGGGCGGTTGGCGTCGGTGTATTGGGCGATCGCATCCTTGCGCTGTTTGGCTAAGCGCGTCAAGACTTCCAGCTCTTGAGTTTCTGTGAGCCCTTCTTGGCCTTTGCCGCGAGCGGTGCTCTCTTCTTCTAAAATAACTTTTTTAATGCTGCGAACCGTTTCTAGCCTGAGTTTGTCTTTGGCTTTCATCGCGGTTTTGATGTCTTCGGAAATGCGATCTTTGAGGCTCATAACAGTCAGTGCTCAACGGTGTATCCAGCTTTATCGTAGCGATCGCCCCAACCGGCGTCTATAGCTGTTAATCCTATGCTTCCAGATAGCGGTTGGGGCAGTGGCAGTGGTTCGATGTGCTGGCGATAAGCGGCAGCGGCGTCGAAGATGGTCTCTGCAAGTGAGTTAAGGGTCAGTGAGCCAAGCCTTGATCGCGGGATTTTTGCGGCTCGCGGTGATGATGCGTTGATCGGTAGACAGCAACATGTGATCAACGGTCATACCAAATCCGGTATAAACCGCCAAGAGTTCACCGGAGGTGACGTCCCATTGGCGAATGGTGCTATCGGCGCTACCGCTGGCAACGGTCTGGCCATCGCGGCTGAGACTGAGGACGTTGATAAAGCTGGTGTGGCCCACCAATGTGTCTAAGACTTCACCGCTATTGAGATCCCAGCGTTTGATCGTTTGATCGGCGCTGGCACTAAACAAAAAGCGGCCATCTAGGCTGATAGCGATCGCGTTGATGTAGCTGTCATGGTCTTCTAGCACGCCAATTGTTTTGCCGGTTTGCCAGTCCCATATCCGAATGGTTTGGTCAGTGCCGCCGCTAATAATGCGCTGCCCGTCGTCGCTCACAAGCACGGCATTGACTGCGCCGTTGTGACCGTCAAGCGTGGTGATTAAGGCTTGGGTATTGGTGTCCCAAACTTTGATGGTGCCGTCTGAAGCGGCGCTGACCAGATAGCGACCATCAGGGGTGCGGTCTAACGCATTGACCGGCCCGGCATGGCCAGCAAATTCTGCGCGCTGGCTGCCAGTTCCGGTATCCCACACTAAGAGAGCCCCGTCAGCACTGCCGCTGTAGAACGTGCGTTCATCGGGGCTGAGAGCGATCGCATTGACAAAGGCCTGATGCCCACTAAAAGTCTGTAGGGCTGCTCCCGTGCTCAAATCCCATAGGCGAATCGTGTTGTCGGCACTCGCACTGACGAATCGACGGCCATCGGATAACAGCTTGAGCGCATTGATCGAGTTCTGATGACCAGTGAAGGTGCGCAACAGCTCAACGCGGGTTTCGGGGAGTGGCGGCTGGGAGGCATCGGGCGATGGCGTGGTGGTCGGGGCCGGGGTGGTGCGAGCCGAGTGCGATCGCTGTCGGCCCCAAACGCCTAACCCAATGAGGGCGATCGCCGCCAACACGGTGCCCCCGGCAATCAACCAAGTCCAATAAGTCACCCGCGATGAAGCGATTTTGGCTAAGTGGGATGGTGCCGAAGACGCTTGTGGTTTGGTTGCTCCGGGTAGGCGGAACCCATTGGCTTCAGTGCTGCTGAAGCGGGGAAGCGACGTTTCGGCGTGGAGAACGCCAACATCACTCTGCTGAACGAAGTGATTGAGCGACATTTGATGCAGGCGATCAAGCAGTTCTTGCGCCGTTCGCGGGCGGTCAATCACGCGCGGCGAAATCAAACTGTCGAGCAGAGTGGCAAATTCGTCTGAGAGGTCTGGCGCCTGAGGCCGCCAGTTAAACGCATTGAGCATGGGATCGTACAGCGTCGTATCGTTGGGCGATCGCCCGGTCAAGAGATAAACAATCGTGCGCCCTAAAGCATAGAAATCGGACTGGGGCACTGCTTGCCCTTGCTCTTGCTCAGGGGGCGTATAGCCGGCTGAGCTGATTGTTGTGACGCCGAGACTCCCCACTTGGGCCAGATAGGTTTGACTCATTTCGCGGGCGGCACCAAAATCTACTAGCACCAGCTGCCCGCTGGATCGCAGCATGATGTTGTCAGGCTTGATATCGCGGTGGAAGTAGTTATGTTGATGTACTCGCCGCAAAATTTCAGCGAGTTGAAATAGCCACTGAAAGGCTTGATGCTCACCGATCGGGTGGTTGCCCTGTTGCTGCATCCATTGCAATAGGTTAGGCCCGTCGATCTTCTCCATGATGATGCAATGGAGAGGCGCCGAGCTGTCTTGAGGATGATAGATAAAGTAGCCACCGTCTGGTTCGACCAGAGGCACGCCGGCGTAGTTGAGCTGACTCAAGACCTCGGCTTCCTTACGAAAGAGCCGCAGCACTTTGGAGTTTTCACTGCGCTCGGGCTTCAAAACCTTCAGAATTTTGGGAATATCTCGCTGATACGCTTCATAGACTAAGCCAAAACCACTGTTTTTGCTCAGCAATCGCATGACCCGATATTGCCCTTGCAACAACAGTTCTGAGCCGCAGGCTTGACAGGTGAGGGTATGGCTATTGCTAGGGTGAGCAGGTTGCGGACAACTAGGATTAATGCAAAGGCTCATGGTAGCTCGCTGATGGAAGATGCTGCCCTGAATTAAGCATGAACGACTCTGAAGATATGAACACAGATTCTCAAGAAGATGTTAGAAAGTCGGCCTCACCAGTTCACAACCTAACAAGTTATGCAACTGCGCGCGCACATGACTAGCGTCTCGCTGATGGCCGTGAGGGGGCAGAGCGAGTCAGGCAAGATACCGGTGTTGATTGGGCGTGCGGGTTTGGGTATCGATGTCTGACCAGAAACGTTGATATTGTGGGGCGGAGCGATCAAGCAAACTGCTTGTTAGTATATCGGCTACTTAGGGACATTTTGTCGCTGATGAGCGCTACGCTACGACAACGCGAGTGGTCGGGCGCTTGCTGCTCCCAAACAGCGTTGCCGATCTGCTACACCCCGGCTTTGCGCCCCCTTGATTTTCTGACCTGAGTTCAAACCCGATCGCGGTCTACAGGTCTGTTTGGCTGCGCAGAACCTCTTCAAAGGCCTCTGTGCTCAAGGGTTCTGAGAATAAAAAGCCCTGACCTGATTCGCATCTTAACGCCTTGATTTGAGCAAAGTGTCGGGGCGTCTCAATGCCCTCAGCGACGACCTCAAGCCCCAAATTCCAGGCGAGATGAACCATGGACTGCAAAATTTCTAACTTCTCGAAATCAGAATCAGCGTTTTCTAAAAACGATCGATCAATTTTCAACGTATCTACGGGGAACTTGTGCAAGTAGCTGAGAGAAGAGTAGCCCGTGCCAAAATCATCAACAGACAGCTTAATTCCCAAATCTCTAATCGCTTGCAAGATCTCGATAATTGAAGATGAGTTTTCAATCAAGACGCTTTCGGTAATTTCAATTTTGAGCGCCGTAGCTGCTAGGCCAGTGGCCTTGAGAATACCTTTGATGCGATCTAAAACGTCTGTTTGCGCAAATTGTTTGCTCGACATGTTAACGCTGACAAACAGCTTTTCGGCATTGGTCAGGGTGTCTTGCCAAGCTTTTAGCTGGCGGCAAGATTCTTCAAGAATCCACCAGCCTAAAGGAATAATCAAGCCGGTTTTTTCGGCCACGGGAATAAATTTTGCTGGGGGAAGTATGCCTTGCTCGGGATGATGCCAGCGAACGAGCGATTCCACCCCGATGATGGCTTGAGTTCGCACCCAAAAAATGGGCTGATATTCCAAGAAAAACTCTTGGTGAGCGATCGCTCGCTTCAGGGCCATTTCTAGATACAAAGAATCGTCAGCATCCGCCTGCATGAACGTTTCGAAAATACAGTAACCGGCCCCAAAGCTGTGTTTGGCGCGATTCATCGCAATATCGGCTTGTCTGAGAAGCGCATCAGCATCGGGTGTGGTGCCCCGGCTAAAGCCGATGCCCACATTGACATCGATGTTAATATCGTGTCCCTGCACCTGAAAGGGGGGCGCTAAGGCGGTGTGGATGGCGGCGACAAAAGCGACCACATTGTCCGTCTTGTCAACCTTTTCGATGAGCAGGGTAAACTCATCGCCTCCGAGTCGCGACAGTGTGTCACTCGGTCTCAGCAGGTGGATCAGGCGATCGGCAATCTCGATGAGCAGGCGATCGCCCGCCAAATAACCAAAGGTATCGTTGACGGCTTTCAGTCGTTTGACATCTAGACAGAGAACGGCGACGGAGGTCGGTTGCTGCTGAGCGTCTTCCAGCGCTGCCGCGATGCGGGCCATAAAGGCGGTGCGGTCAACCAACCCCTGCCATCCTCGAGGGGCGCTGGGGGCTGGGGCAACGGCACTAGCTTTCTGAGCGGTGATGTCGCGAATTAAGAGCAGGGCACCGTGATGGGGGGGCTCAGGTAGATGAATGGCATAACCGGTGATCGAAAGCCAAGTGGGGGGCGCGGCGGTTGATGATTGCAACAGACATTCGCGATCACAAAAGTTAGCCCCAGCTAGCACCTCTCGCAGGGGGTAACAGGCTGCTCCTTCTGGCTCATTGACAACTGATACCGTGTGATTGGTGTCGGAGAGCGGCTGCAATAGCACCGAGGGATGAGCGGCGAACAGTGACTGAGCTTTCTCATTCGCAAATAATATTTTGGATTGCTGATCAGCAATCACAATCGCGTCGCCACAATCCCCAAAGAGAGAGGCATACATATCCATACGTGACAGCCTGCAGGACTCCAGAACTCAAGCAAGAACGGTAAATACAATCAAAGATACTTAAATATAGGATGTTTTTGAGGCCATTGAACGACCGGAGCTGGCCGATGGCACAGCGCAATCATGAATTTTTAAGAGGACTGAGAAACGTCTATATGTTTGTTCTTTCTCATTGAGAAAATGGCATGTCAGGTTAGGCACATAGACCTTTTTTCAATACAGGAAATTGCCACAACTGATAGTTCATATTGCCCTCTGGCACACCGATATTGAGCACGCAAGCAGGCGGTTCACAGAAATTCGCTCTCAGCTTTTCTCCATGGTTAATCTTTGGTGAGAAAGCCGTGGAACAGTTCAAGAGAACTATAAAGGCTGGCACTGCAGCCGATGGGGCGCCTCAGCACCACCGAAATATGGGGCAATGTGGAGTAAAACGCCTCGATCACAGAGATGACTCGGAACAATCTTGGTCGTTTTGACTGCCATCTGGCATGGTGGTGCGGCAAAAAATGGTGTTTGCAAAGGTTGCCCGGCCGATTCTCGCGTCGCGTAAAACAGCATCGGTCAGATCGGCGCCGTCAAGTTGGGCTCTAATCAGGCGTGCTCCTGTAAAGTTGGTGGCGGTCAGGTCGGTGTTGCTCAGGTTACTTTGGGTCAAATAGGCGTAGCTCAAGTTGGCCCCTTGCAAGGTAGCGTTAGTCAGGTCAGCTCGACCTAAGTTAGCTTCTACTAAAGAGATATCGGTGAGGTTTGCATCTGCGAGAGTAGCTTCGATAAAGAGCGCTTCGTGGGCGATCGCCCCAGTGAGATCAGCCCCCTGCAAATTGGCTTCACTCAGGTCAGCATAGGCCAGACTCGATTCGCTGAGCTGGCTGTTTTGGAGTATGGCTTGGGTCAAGTCGGTACGCGTGAGTGAAGCTCGTTGCAGATTGGCGCTGGTCAAGTCAGCGGCTCGCAGCACCCCGTTGCTTAAGACGGTATCGCTCAGATCGGCGTCCTGCAGGTTGGCGCGTTCTAAAGCGACACCGGCTAAAGACATGCCTGCCAACACTGAGCCCTGCAGATCACAGCCATTGCATTCCTGCGAGATCAAAAAATATTGAAAATCACTCAAACTTTCGGCCCAGCTCGGGAGGCTGCCACTCCATCCCCACATGCCTGAACCGATCGTGACTATCGCGATCGCGGCTCCCAATCGTTGCCTATTCATAGCCCTCTTTTCCTGGTTCAATAGCGATCGCGCTCAAGCGGCAAAGGAACTTGCTGTTCATGGATTTTCCCATTAAATTAAGCGGCTGCTAGATCCCTGTGATGCAGTGAATAGGGATGGAGTTAACGATGCAACTACCCAGTTTGTCATCAGGATAATGAGCCGGAATCGGCGGCAAACTGCTGAGGCTGGCAATTGGTCAGGCCACTCAGAGACTTTACCGTAACAATCCGTCCAACTCCTGAATTACCTCCTACAATATCAGCACATTTCCGATCTGATGACAGCGCTGTGTCTGGCTTCTAATCAGTTTTTAGCTAGGGTTCGTTGGTTTGTGAGACATTGAACCGACCAATTTCTAGATAGATGCTTAAACTACAGTCAGTGCGTTTGTTCTGCTTAGCGTTTGCTGGTTACTTCGCGACTCTATGGCCCGATCTTCTGCCCCGCTCAAATCAACTCCTCTGACTGGGCCACCTCGTGTCAAGCTACGACTGCCGTTGGGGTGGTTTTGGCCGCTGTTTTGGAGTGCTCTGATGGTGGGGTCAGGCGTGATGGGATTGTGGGCAATGGCTTGGCTAACGCGCATTCCACCCCTGCCCAATTGTGACGATGTGACGGCCACAAGTGCCGATGGCGATCGCTTGCTGTGTGCCCAAACGGCTCTGCGGGCTGGGAGTGCCAAAAATCTCATTCAGGCGGTACAGCTAACCGCTAATTTCTCGGAAACCCATCCGTTTTATGTCGAAACTCAGCCGGTGCTGGTGGAATCTTCGGAACGGTTGTTTAAGAAAGCAACCGGAAAGATGCACGAGGGCGATCTGACTACTGCAGCCGACTGGGCCGGTCAGATTCCGCTGAATACGCCGCTGCGGGAGCAGGCCCAAGCGGAGATTTGGAACTGGCGACAAGAGTGGAAACAAGGGCAAGAAATTGAGAACTCCATCGAACAGGCGATCGCGGCTCGCGATTGGGCCGCTGCCGATAACGGTCTGCAGCAGCTCAAGTTGTTGTCGAGTGATTATTGGCTAGGGCAACGCCATGGTGAATTGCTGCAGGCCAAGCAGCGTGAGGCAACGGCCTGGACACAAATTGAACAGGCTCGCGGGCTAGCCAATACGGGGGAGCCTGAAAATATTGGCCAGGCTTTGATCATTGCCCAGCGCATTAATTTGACCAGCCAAGCCTGGAACGAAGCGCAAGACGATATTGACCGCTGGAGCCAAAATCTCCTGCTGTATAGCTTTCAGCGCTGGGAGCTAGGGGACGTGAAAGGCGCGATCGCGGCAGTGCAAAAGGTGCCACCTGACCCGCAGTTAGCACCGGAGGCTCAAGATCTCATTCAATATAGCCATGCCAACCGGTTGGCCGATCAGGCTCAGCAAGAGACGCCCGGTTATTTGCAGCTGTTTCAGTTGATGGAAGCGATTCGCGCTGCCGAAAAAATTCCGGCTGACAGTACTTTCTACCAAACAGCTCGACAATCGATGCAGACCTGGCGAGCAGAGCTAGAAGACCTGCGCACGCTGAAGTTCGCCAGCAATGTGGCGAGTCTGCGCCAGGGCTGGACCTATGATTATGCGACCCAGCTAGCTTGGACGGTTGACCTTGAGCGTCCGCGTCGTTTACAGGCGCAGACGCTCATTGCCCATTGGGAAGATGAAGTTGAGCGCATTGAAGATCGCCCTTTCTTGATGCGGGCCAATGCCTTGGCGCGTAAGGGCACGATTCCGGCCCTGCAAGCGGCGATTACCGAAGCGAGAAATGTGGCTCTGGGGCGGGCTCTACGCCTTAACGCCCAGACCGATATTGCGGCCTGGTTAGATCGGATTGAGGTGATTCAAGATCAGCCGATTCTCAACGCAGCCAATCAGCTGGCCACGAATGATCAGCTGCGCGAGGCGATTGCTAAAGCGGAAGAAATCCAAGACGATCGGGCGCTCTATGAGCAAGCTCAAGCCATGGTTCAAGACTGGATGCGCACGCTCCAAATTGAAGAAGACAGCCCGATCTTAGAGCAAGCAAAATCGCTGGCTTATGAAGGGTCTTTGACTCAGGCCATCAATCTAGCTGCTCAAATTGGGCCGGGCCGGGCGCTGTATCGTGAGGCGCGGAACGCTATTGATCTGTGGGAAGCTGAGAGAGCCTACATCTGGAAATTAGAAGCCGAAGAAGCCGCCGCGGAGAGTGAAGATAATAATGGCTCAGACCCCGAGAGTGATGCCCCTGGGTCTGAGCCCGCGAGTCAACCTCCCCCTCCCAGTTCTGACAACTTCTTTTGAAGCATTGCTATGACGGCGTCTCCCCTCACCCTATTTTTAGTCGATGAAGATCCGGTGTTTCGGCTAGGACTCCGCATCTGGTTGGAACAGCGCCCCGACTTCCGGGTGGTGGGTGAAGCCGCGAATAGTGAAGTGGCGTTAACAACCTTGGACGATTTGCAGGCGTCAGCCACTGCTAGCGCCACTGATGCAGCGACGCTGGATGTTGTCCCCGCTGTCAGTTTGGTCATTATTGATTTAGGGCTGGGTCAGAACAACCCCGAAGAGCTGCCAGGATTACAGCTCTGTAGTGTGATCAAACAACGCTTTCCGCAACTAGCCGTCTTAGTCTTAAGCGCTCAAACGGCTCCCGTTTTGCGTGCTGCTGCTCAACAAATGGGCGCTAATGGCTTTGGCCAACGCGATTTACCCGTGCGCGATCTCGCTCGCTTGATTCAGCATACGGCGCAACAACAGAGTGCAAATCTGGCTGATATTGCTGAAGATGTGGCTCTGCCCGAGCCGGTAGAAGGGCCGATCGCCTTTCTCAACCGCACGTCTGTTGAACAGATTGAGGCGACTATGGCCGAAATTGAGCAGTTAGCGACTCGCCGGTTGCCCTATTGGTATCGCTTGGTGTTGGCGGGTAAATATCGAGAATTACGAGCTGCTAAATGGCTAGTGCAGCGCATTTTGCCGGTGACAGAGTCGCCAGCATCTGCCAGCAGTTCGCCGCTGACCCGAGATGCATCGACTGAGAATACAGATGTGCAGGCAGTGCTGACGCCCGAGCCTCGATCTACGGTGGCTACACTGAGGCTGGACGGCGGCGATCTGCTGCCCAGCCAATCGCCCCTGCCGGTGCCGGTCGGCGATATCCGGACGCGGGTTTGTGAAGCCGTTTTTCGCAAACTGCAGTTTTCTCTAGATAACCAAAGCAGCGTTCCCTTAGAGATTGACATTTTACGCTCCGATAAATCCCGAGAGCTTCTATACACTACCTTGCGGGCGTTTGAGTCTTTGCTTGATGACTTGCAGCAAGCGCAGATTCTACCTGGCCAGTTGGAAGATAAACAGGCGGTTTTTCTGCAAGATCTCTGGCAAACGGTGACAGTCGATTTCTTTGGGCGCTACTATACTCCAGCGGTCGAGGGCTCCGAGCAACCATTGGTCACCGTGCTGCAGCAAGATAGCGCGATCGTGCAGACCGAAATCTTGAGTCGCATTCCCGACGTGACGATGCTACTTGCCCATGTGCTCTTTCAAGCACCGATGGATATTGAAGGGGCGTCGTATATGGCAATGACGCCGGAAGCGCTCCGTCGCAGTCAATTTCTGCTGGAAAATTTACTGATTGAACTGGCCTGTGCAGTGATGCAACCCGTGTTGAACCGTTACCCCGATGTGGAGTCGCTGAAGCGCAGCTTGTATCAGCGACGCATGATGTCGACCCGCGATATCACCCGATTTCGCAATGATTTGTCGTGGCGTTATCGGTGGGATACGTTGGTCAATGAGCCTAAAGCCATTTTTGAGAGTGAATACCGGTTGTTTGCCTTGACGCCGACGGGCATTCAAACCCACACGGTGTATGCGCCTCGTCGCGATGAACTAGACTCACTGTCAGGCTTGCAGTACGCCATGACCTTAGCCCTAGAAGCGCGAGATGCGATCGCCCCACGCCTGCGATCGACCCTGTCTCTGGCCGGCAGTAGCGTGGTTTTTGTATTGACTGAGGTCATTGGTCGGGGCATTGGTCTGATTGGTCGGGGCATTGTTAAGGGGGTTGGCAGTACCTGGCAAGATATTCGGTTTCGGCAACGGCGCAGAGACGAAACGTAATCAGCCCGTAATTGGCATCAGCGGGCAGTGGATGTAAGCGGGTGCTGGGTGACATAAGCGTAAGCCGCGATCGCGGCAGCCACCCCAACGTTCAAAGATTCCACCCGTCCCCACTGGGGAATCGTCACGACATCGTCACACCGCTCGATTAGTGATGTAGGAATGCCTGTGAGTTCGCGCCCGATCAAGAGCGCCGTCTGTTGCGGGAAAACGAAAGTCGGTATGGGGATGCCCTGGGGGTGACGCGTTAAAGCCAGGACGGTCGTGCCATGCTGTTGTTGCTCGGCAATCCAGTCGGGAAGCTGCAGACTGTGGCAAACGGCAAACGGCTGCCAGCGGTGAGCTGAGACTGCGACTTTGCGAAATTCTCGATCTTCTAGCAGTTGCCAAGATGGCAGTACCAGCTCTTGTAGCCTAAAAGCCTCGGCGGTACGGCACAGCGCCCCGAGATTAACCGGATTCTGCACCAAACTCGCACAAAGAGTTAAAGGATGGCGGGGAATGGGATGCGGCGATCGCGACATCATGCTGCAGGTTAAAATTCGAGATTTCGTTGGGTCAGGGCGGCACCGCTAAGGCTGCACAATAGCGATTGGCAACCAACCTCACTCATAGAACTGATGCCATCAATGGCTAGGCACCAAAATAAGCCGGCTCGTTGCCTGGTGTCCACTTGATGTTGCAGCCAATGCTAGGAGTTTGCTCAGGACTCAGAGTTTGGCCTAACAACAGAGTGTCAATTGCCGCTCTGAGGTCTTTACCAGTGACGGGGATGCCGTTACTGGGTCGACTGTCGTCAAGTTGACCCCGATAAGCCAGTTTGCGATCACTATCAAAAACAAAAAAGTCTGGAGTGCAGGCGGCGGTGTAAGCCTTGGCCATTGTCTGCGTTTCGTCGTAGCAATAGGGAAAAGTGAAATTCAATGCGATCGCCATTGCCTTCAAATGTTTGGGGGCATCTTGAGGATGGGTCTGAACGCTGTTGGCACTCACGGCCAAAATCCCTACGTTCTTGGCACAATAGTCATGGCCCAGTCGCGCAAGTTCATTTTGCACATGTTTCACAAAAGGACAATGCTCGCAAATAAACATGATCACAAGCACTGGATTGTCTGCAAACGTTTTCAGGGATACTGTTTCCCCCGAAATCACATCCGGCAGCGCAAAGTCAGGAGCAGGTGTGCCTAGCTCCAACATGGTCGAGCTAACCATAACCATAGTGCGTTCCTCATGGGGGCTTTACAGTGATTTCATCCTACCAATTGCGTGCTGCACGCGAAGCGGTATTGCTTGGTGAGGGCATCGTTACTCTTATGGGAACCTGTGTGAGAAATTGCCGCCATAGTGATTCCAACCCTGAGTGCTGGAAGGACTGTAGCCGCATAAAAATTTCGGCTCCGACGGCTGACCAGCATGCTGATTTAGACCCATGATTCTGCAGTGCCGATGCGGATGCGTCACCCCAGCTCAGTTGAGGGCATACACTTGGCCATCAAATAAAATGCGCGTAATACCCTTAGCCTGCAAGTACCCCTGAGTCTTGTTGAGCATGACCCCATCGGGAACTTTAATGATGCGTTGGTTGCGCCGAGCAAAGCGCCGAGCAACCCGATGGTTGTCAAATACGGGTAGCGTTTTGGCCTGCTGTTCTTCAGAAGGAATTAGACCTAATTCGGAAAAATCTTTCAGTGGACAGGTAATCAGCTCTGCTAAACGATCAACCACCAGATAGCAAGGCTTCTGAATCGCTAGGTCTGCAAAAGACAAGAGATCAAGTTCTTTCTGGCTAACGGGCTGAGGTAAGGCCTCTGCAGGCTCTTCAGCCTCATCATCCCAGTCATCTTCCGCCTCATCATCCCAGTCGTCTTCGTCTTCTGCGTCCTCGTCATAGGTTTCGTCGATATCCTCTGACACCCAAGCAGCGGCATCACCGCTAGCAATTTCCGGGACGCGGTCAGCCCTTTTAATCAACTTCTTCGAATCGTTAGCAGTGCTAGCAGTGCCATTAGCAGTCTCCTCGAGAGCTGCGGTTTCAGCGGTAGTTTCGTCTGCCGCAACGGGGTCTTCAGGATCTGTGCTTGACTCATCCGCTGAGGTTGGCTCAACCTTTGGCTGGTCAGCTGGTTTTGTTGGGGCTGCTGTTGGCGGTGCGTCCGCCTCGGCATTCGACTCACTGGGTTCGTCACTTGCTGTCTCAGAGGCTGCTGTCTGGGTGCTGTCGGCGATCGCCAACTGGTCAGAAAGCGTAAACTTCCCTCGCTCGCCACCTCGCTTCCACTTCATCAATTGGCTGTAGTCTATCTCCGATAGCAGCTGCTTCAATACGCGGCTGACCGTACTGCTGCTAACGCCAAACTTGTTTGCCAAAGTTGAAGTTGTTTCTCCCGGCTGGCAGTAAATTGCGGCGATTTGTTGTTTGTCCGAATCTGAAAGTTTACGAGGTGCCATGCGGGAATACGTCGCGCCTATTTCGTAATTGCCTATCTATACTACTGCCCCGCAGCCGTTCACGAAAAACCTCCCATTCGCCACACTGATGCTACTAAGCAATTAGATTGCGGTTCCCTTTGGTTTCTCAACGATGTCAACCCACTGCTTTGCGCCGAGGGCAACTCGGCAGATGATGATGCATCAGTGTGCTCTAGTAGAGATATATCGATACCGATTGATTTAGCTGGAGGCCTGAGTCACCTTTGTGCAGGCACAACTCAGCAATCGTCTACGTAGCCTCCAAGGCCTTTTGAGGCATGCTGTCTCTACCTGGTCAGAGCAAACCGAATTTTGTTATGAACTCTCAAGTAACAACCGCAGCAGCACCTCGAAATTCAAGATAAGCTTAGGAACTCATAAGATTTCGCGTTCAGCGCTTTTATAAATTTTAGACATGGAATTGGCCAACAGAATTACCCAAGTCAGCCCTTCAATGACTCTCGCAATTTCAGCAAAAGCAAAAGCGATGCAGGCAGAGGGCATTGATGTCTGCAGTTTCAGCGCTGGGGAACCTGATTTTGAAACCCCTGACCACATTAAGGAAGCCGCAAAACGAGCCTTAGATGACGGTAAAACTCGTTATGGCTCAGCTGCTGGAGAGTGGCCACTGAGGGAGGCGATCGCTCAGAAACTTCAGCAAGAAAACGGTTTAGACTACCAAGCAGAAAACATCATTGTTACGAATGGCGGGAAACACTCTCTCTATGAGCTCATGATGGTGAGTCTCAATCCTGGTGATGAAGTGATTATCCCAGCACCTTATTGGGTCAGCTATCCCGAAATGGTTAAGCTGGCTGGTGGGGTGCCTGTCATTGTGCAAACGACTGCAGCCAATGGATACAAGCTCACGCCTGAGCAACTGCAGCAAGCGATTACCCCTAAGACAAAGCTGTTTGTCTTGAACTCACCTTCCAATCCCACCGGCAGCGTATATACGCCAACCGAGATTCGCCGCCTAGCTGCGGTGGTCGTAGCTGCTGATATCTATGTGGTTTCTGACGAAATCTACGAAAAAATTCTTTACGGTGGTGCTCAACATCTCAGCATCGGTGCTGTTGGGCCAGAGATCTTTAAACGCACCATTATTAGCAACGGGTTTGCCAAAGCCTATGCCATGACAGGGTGGCGAATTGGGTATCTGGCTGCCCCTCAACCTGTAATCGCTGCGATGAACGTTCTTCAGAGTCAAAGCACTTCCAATGTGTGTACTTTTGCTCAATATGGCGCGATCGCGGCTCTCCAAGCTCCTCAAACCTGCGTTGAAGACATGCGAACAGCATTTCAAAAAAGAAGAGACTATATCTTTGACCGGGTCAACGCTATCGCTGGCCTCAATGCTCCCAAACCCGATGGAGCTTTTTACCTGTATGCCAGCATCCAAGACCTGGGCTGGCCTTCCGTCGAGTTTTGTCGTGCTCTCCTCGAGAAAAAATATGTTGCGGCTATACCGGGTCAAGCTTTTGGCAAAGACGGGACAATCCGCATCTCCTACGCCAACAGCTTAGAAGCGATTCAGATAGGGATGGACAGACTAGAAGCATTTGTCCAAAACCTTTGCCCATATCCCGACTAAATTGCTCTCCCCTTTCCCTCTTCCTTTCCCCCTGGGTCTTTCGAGCGAACCGGCTCAAAT
>ERZ1740060.107-NODE-107-length-72395-cov-24.522837_pt1 | contig 72395 bp, 54 predicted proteins | sample MGYA00581743_ERZ1740060 | MGnify/ENA primary metagenome ERZ1740060 (study PRJEB43018, sample SAMN04849235) | marine metagenome | isolation source: floating plastic debris | place: Pacific Ocean | collected 2008-08-27 | study: EMG produced TPA metagenomics... | reverse complement strand
AAAACAGATTCAGTCCGGCAAGCCGTTTCGACAAGTCGTTGACCAAGCCTTCATTAACTGACCAGATCTATCCGCGGATTGCTATAGGTGATTTCTGCACATGGGCTAGCGCTATCAACCACCAGTACCGAAACTATTCATCATTGCCGACAAGATGAGCTTGAACAAATTGCCTGAACCTCTGGCGACTGCGCAGGGGAGGTCATCAGCGAATCAGGGGATCATCTCCCATCCCAGAATCATGTGCAGCATTCTGGATTCAGAGAAACCTTGAAAACTAGGGGAAGTCACGCGATTGCGGCGATGATTACTGTTCCATTCAGCCTGGACTGATGACCCGCACTGTCGCCTGTCCCAGATAGGGCAAATGGTCGCGCAGTTGACCTTCTGCCGCTTCAGCGATCGCCTGCCCCGCTTGAATGGTGCGATCGCCCGCCACCACAATATCGATTTCAGCCTGTAGTCGATGGCCTAGCCAGCGCGCTCGAATGCTGGCCACCGCTTCGATATCGGCAGTATGTTCCACCGCGTGATGTAGAGCGTCGATGATCGCCGGTTCGACCCCGTCAAGCAGACGCGTAAAAATGGTTTGCCCCGACTCCCAAACGATTCTGAGCAGTAGTGCCGTAATCACCAGACCGATCACCGGATCTGCCCAGGTATAGCCCCAAGCCACCCCAACTGCACTCACCAAGACCGCCAAACTCACCCAGCCGTCAGCCATTGCATGTTTGCCATCGGCGATCAAAGCCGCGCTGTTGATCTCTTGCCCCACCTTCATCCGAAACAGGGCCACCAGCTCATTGCCCACAAAGCCGATGAGGGCCGCGATCGCCAACGCGCCTAAATGGTCAATCGGTTGGGGATGGTAAAAGCGCTCGATCGACTCATAGGCAGTCACCAACGCACTGAGCAGCACTACACCCACCACGGCCACTCCGGCCAAGTCTTCTAACCGACCGTAGCCATAGGCAAAGCGCGCCGTGGCTGGCCGTCGCCCCACGATAAACGCTATCCCCAGCGGCAGCGCCGTCAGGGCATCGCCCACGTTATGAATGAGATCAGCCAGCAGTGCCACACTTCCGGAGAGGCTAAACACGATCGCCTGCAGCACCGAGGTGATCAGCAGGCCGACTAAAGACCACTGCACCGCCCACAGGCCGCGAGCCGATGTCGCGATGGTGGGATCAATCGCCCCATGAGTATGGCTGTGACCGTCATGATCATGACTGTGGGCATGAGACGTGGGGGATAAATCAGACAGCTGGGCCATGGCAGTAAACGATTAAAACGACAATGACAGAGCAATGCTTGAAGTATCAGCGAAAATCTGCCCTTGTCAAGGCCTCACGTTGATCACGAGTGAGCCCAGACCGAGCGGCTTGAGGTCAGTCTACGATAACTGAGCGGTCAAGTGATGAGCGCGCGCGTTGGTTTCCCTCGTGGCTGCAACAGTTGACTGGTTAACGCCCCAAGTCTCGTAAACCGCCTCAATATCGGGCCGAGCGCCATCCTTTAGAATGGCTGTAGTTGCGCTTGCAGCGGCTGGCCTGGCCTGGCCCCAGTACGACCTGACGGTGTTATGACCTCAACGGTTTCCCCCACTACATCACTGACCTTCGAAGCTTATCTGGCCTATGACGATGGTACGGATAATCGCTATGAGTTGGTGGATGGAGCATTAGTCGCGATGCCACCAGAATCTCCCGAAAATCTCAACCTGGCTCGCTTCTTGATGATTCAGCTACTCCAGCATCTACCGCTGCAACGTGTGGTCTACAACACTGAAGTTGAGGTGACGGGGCGTGGAGCTCGCTGCCGTGTGCCCGATTTGCTCATACATTCAGAAGAGTCGCTTGCGGCTCTATCTGGGGCAACCCGCGCCACCCTCACTCGTGAGATGCCGCCGCCGTGGCTGGTGGTTGAGGGGGTGAGTCCGGGGGAGGCCAATCGTAACCGCGACTATCGCTACAAACATACAGAGTATGCGGCGCGGGCGATCGCGGAATACTGGATTGTCGATCCGCAACTACGCCAGGTCACGGTTTGTCAGTGGGTCGAAGGTCAGTACGAAGATACGGTATTCACCGGTACCGATCCCCTGCGCTCGGCGATCGTGCCCGCTCTAGAAATCACTATTGATCAGCTGTTCGCGCTGGATCAGCCGTTAGCCAATCCTTGAGGAATCGATCTAAAGGTTCGGTCACTGCCCTGTGATGGAGACTCTAGAGCCCGGACGAGCGCACGGTATAGGTAATTTCTTCAATGGGTAAATCACGACTGTCCCAATCGCTATAGCGCACCTGTAGTCGCCGTTCGCCGGCATAATCAACCAGCTTGCCGCCATATTTTTTGGCCTCGGTGCCAAAGCTTTGAATCCGTACTGTGCCATTAAAAACCGTGGCCCGAGCGAGATAAATCACTAGGTCATCGCGAGACGGACGATTGACGGTGGTGCTCGCGGTGAGGTGGGCTAAGCCGCGCTCATCTAATTCATGGGACAGTGCCATCGCCGTATTGCGAATGCCGCGAATGGCCACGACGCTGGCCGCGACGGCCATGGTGATGTCAACGCCGTCGTCAGTCAAAATTTGCTGGCTCGACAAATACTGAAAGTTCCGTTCACCCAAGTCGCTGCGGATGCGGCGGTGAATCAGATTCTCGGGATGGTAAGCCTTCAGCGCACCGACGATCGCTCCACAGGCATCGCGGGGTTCGCGCCAAGGTGATTCACGGGTTTTGCCGTAGACCTGCTTACCGTTTTCACGCAGGCGGCCAACGTGGGTTTTGAGGTCGATCGCCACCAGCGAAATCGATTGGGCATTGCCGGCATAAACTCGCCGTTTGAGGGCTTCATCTAACTCGTGGGCAACAGTGACATGGGCGAGGGTCGCCCCATTATCGGTACCGCCTCCCGCTGGGAAAAAGGCCTCTAGCTTCAGTTCGCCAATCTCTGACAGAGTGGCAAACCGCGAGGCCACCACGTCGCGATAGCGCTTGGTCGCCTCACCCTGGTGAATGCGATCGCCGCAGTTTGTGTAAGCCAGGGTGGTCACCACGCTGGGCAGGCTCATGTCAGCACCACAAGCTTTCACATCGGTCTGGCTGGCGGCCGCAAACTGCAGCTCATCTCGCAGCAACTGCAAACCATTAATTAGCGCGTAGCGATCGCTGACAATTTCATTCAGATAATTGTGATAGGCGTTGCGTTCCATCCCAAAACTCGCTCCCAACTGCCAAAAGCGTTCGAGGCGTTTTTCGGTGGGGGCTGAATCAAAGGGCGTCGTCATGACATCAAACCCGCCTGCTAAAAAGAAGCGCTTTTATCATGCCACTTCACCCTGACCACGGATGGAAAATGCAATGAAGTTGAAAGCTTTGTTGGCGACGAATGGGTGAACTGAATAACACGAACTTGCCAGCCATAACACCGGGATTTGCTGCCCGGTGTTCACAATTGCTTCATTACTTGTGATGGTTGAGGCGCGTCACTGAGCAATCCCCAGACTCTGGTGGGGCGAGCATTACCGTGCCCAATTTACCAATCTCTAATGGGAATAGTCGGTCACATTGGGGTCGCCTTCCGTCTGCACCTCTAGTTCCTCACGCCGCACCGTTTCTTGGACGGTCACCACATTCTGTTCAACTTCCTTGCGGATGTTGATTTGCTGTCGGATCACCGGCTCTCTACGCAGCTCAACTTGATCTTCGAAGACCTCAACTGCCGCAACATCACCTGATTGTCGGTGACCATCGGGCAGGTTGACCTGGGTTGTGCCCACGATAGATTCAATTTCGATGATGATCTTTTCTTTTTGAACGGGGATAGATCCTTCCACCGTTTCCGTGACAACTCGCTTAGAAACCTTGACCTCACCAGTCTTAGCGCGATGCTTACGGGCGAGCAGCCGTTCCTCAAAGAGTCGCAATCGCTGATGGTTGTGGTCATTTGTCTGATCCTGGTCGGGCTCTTGACCGTGAGGAGTGGTTTCAGATGCAGACGGTTGCAAGGGCGGCATCGATCGCGCAGCGGGCGATACCGCAACGTATCCCTTAACAGCAGGCTGACTGCCAGAAACGGCAGACTCGACCGGCACCAACTCACCCGTGCGAGTCATTCGATAGATCTGTCTCACCTGCTCCTCATAGTGACGGTCAACTAAAGATTCGTCATGATATGCCGGTAGCTGATCAATCTGGTTTTTATACAGGTCGATCGCGTAGATCCGATTATGTTCGGGATCATCCACACAGCGCCCAATCGGCAACAGCACGCGTTTATCCGGAACCCATGCTGCTGCGTCAATGACTAAATAACGTAGACAATCGTGCTCATCAATCAAAATGGTGTGAACGTTACCGATCTGCTCATCCTGGGCGGGGCGATGAACATAGACATCGGCACCCACGACGCTATCAACATTGCTAAAGCGATCTATATAATCTGAGTAGCGATTTTCAATTTCGTAAAGTGCCATACCAGTAGTTAAAAGAAGTATTCAGATGGATTGATTATCAGTGGTTTACTCAATTGTTTCATCCTTCTACTGACGGAAATCGCTAACTGAACCGGTCCATCGGCTAGCAAACAGCGGCTACCTAAATTCTTCACACAACTAATGTTCGGGCTCTGCTGGAATGATATCTATCTTGTATAAATACTGTTGCTGATTTGAAAAATTGCATACTTGCCTGACTGTTGTGATGGGAAAAGTCGTGATCACCTCTTCATTTGTGCATGAAGTGTATAAAAAATGCCTTGCGATAACTTCATCTAATTAGATGTCTTTAGCTTTTTGAGTCTAAATCAGAGGATGAAGCGTTCTCCGTCCAAGGGGTGATTATATTCATCCAAGAGAATGATGATGATGTTGGTATAAGTTTGACTGCTTTTCTGGTAGACAATAGCGCTCCAAAAAATGATCAGGCTTTCGCGTTCTGATTAGTTTAGGAAAATGCTCATCGATAACCAATAGGAAGATATCTTTGTTTTTCATTTCTATCGTTTTAGCCATGAACTAATCGGATTCTTTTTTTAGTCTGTAGTTGTTGATTCGAAGCGAGAGGCTAATAGCAACTATGGCTCTTATGAAATTTAATGATGTTTACCCTGATCGCCAGGCCACCTTTGGCAATGGCCAGAACATCGCCGACTTTGGTGAATACAGCGTTTATGCGCGTCGTGACGATAAAGTTGGCACTATCGAAGACGCTTTGTTTGATAATGGCACCGGCCACATCCGTTATTTGATCGTTGATACCGGCTTTTGGATCTTTGGTAAAAAGGTGCTCTTGCCGATTGGCTTAGCCCACTTTGACTATGATCAAAAGCGAGTTTACGTCGATGGGTTGACCCAAGAGCAAGTCGAAAACTTGCCCAACTACGATAGCAACATGACCATTGACAACGACTACGAAGAGCGCTTGCGCACCGGCTATCGCACTCTGGGCGAAAACCGCACACGCCAGTTTATGGGCAAAGAATACAGCGTCGATAAGTATCGGGCCTATCCTGGCAGCGCCGCTCTGCACGGTGTGACTGAACATCCCGGCGGTGCGGCAACGACGGGTGATCTCGATGACTACGATCGCGAACCTGGTCTCTACGGCATGGATGCCGATGCGCACCAAGCGATTAGCCTTTATCAAGAGCGGCTGATTGCCGACAAAGATCGCTTTAAGTCGGGTACCGTGGCGTTGGGTAAGCGAGTCGAAACTGAGACTCAGAAGGTCTCTGTGCCGGTTGAAAACGAGCGCGTTGTGATTGAGCGGACAACGCCTAGCAACACTCGCCCTGTAGACGGCATGCCTGATTTTCGCGAAGGTGAGGTCGCTCGGGTCGAGACCTATGGCGAAACAGCTGACATTCGCAAAGAGGCTTACGTGCGTGAAGAGGTCAGCGTCCGCAAGGAAGTTGATCGCGAAACTGTCACGGGCAAAGAAACCCTCCGTCGTGAGGAACTCGATGTGAAGAAGCAGGGCGATCCTCTGATCAACACTAAGTAAGTGAGCTGTCGCCAGCAGTCTCAAGGGGCCGCTGCTCACTCTCTCAAGCGCCGTAGCGAAACTGGTTTCGCTACGGCGCTTTGCGTTGAACCACGGTCGGTTTGCTCTAGTCTGCTTCAAACCTCAAACCGCGTTTGAGCCCTTGCTGCGGTTCAACGAATTAGCTCGCCTTCTACTGCCGTTCGACGGTATACTCCGAGGCGACGATTCGGGATGGCAGGAGAGAATTCATGGCAGCATCTCAGTTGGCGGTAGTGGTGCTGGCCGCTGGCAAAGGCACGCGGATGAAGTCAGCATTGCCCAAGGTGTTGCATCCGCTCGGCGGGCGATCGCTGGTGGAGTGTGTGCTCGACAGTCTTAGCGAGGTGAATCCAGTGCGGCGACTGGTCGTTGTCGGCTACGAAGCCGATCAGGTCAGAACGGCCCTTAGCCATCTTGAAGATGTCACCTTTGTTGAGCAAGCCGAGCAGTTGGGCACCGGCCATGCCGTACAGCAAGTACTGCCCCCCCTCACGGATTTTGACGGCGATGTGCTCGTGCTGAATGGTGATGTGCCGCTGCTACGTCCCGCCACGCTACGGCACATGATCGAGGTTCATCAGTCTCGGCAAAACGAAGCGACGCTACTAACTGCACAGTTTCTCGATCCCACCGGCTATGGGCGCGTGTTTTGCAACGATGACGACGTCGTGACAGAAATTATTGAGCACCGTGACTGTACTGAAGCTCAGCGCCAAAACCGGCGCATCAATGCCGGGGTGTATTGCTTTAAGTGGTCGGCCCTGTCGCCGATTTTGCCCCACCTTAAAGCCGACAACGATCAACAAGAGTACTACCTTACCGACGTGGTGAAGGATCTCTCACCAGTGCGGGCCGTCGACGTCGCCGATGGTCAAGAGATACAAGGCATCAATAATCGCAAGCAGCTGTCTGAGGCCTACAGCATTTTGCAAGACCGCATCAAAGATGAGTGGATGGCGGCGGGCGTTACGTTTCTAGAGCCCGATACCACCACTGTCGATGTCACGGTTCAGATTGAGCCCGATGTCATCATCGAGCCACAAACTCACCTGCGCGGCCAAACTGTGATCGGTACTGGGAGCCGCATTGGCCCCGGCAGCCTGATTGAGAATACCGTGATTGGCCGCGACGCGACCATCCTCTATGCCACCTTGTCAGACAGCCAGGTCGGCGATGGGGTGCGAGTGGGGCCTTATGCCCATCTGCGGGGACAGGCGATCGTCGGCGATCGCTGCCGCATTGGCAATTTTGTGGAAATCAAGCAATCAACGCTGGGCGATCGCGTCAATGTGGCTCACCTCTCTTATCTCGGGGATGCCACCCTGGGCAATCAGGTCAACGTTGGCGCGGGCACTATTACCGCCAACTATGACGGCGTCAAAAAACACCCCACAGTAATCGGCGATCGCACCAAAACCGGCTCGAACAGTGTTCTGGTGGCCCCGGTCACCCTCGGCGCTGACGTCACCGTCGCCGCGGGTTCCGTTGTTACCAAAGATGTAGACGATGATTGTCTCGTCGTCGCTCGCGCCAAACAAAATACCCGATCCGGTTGGCGATCGAAACGATACGCGCCCCAGGATGAGGCGAACCAAACTTAACCCAATCCCTCTACGAGCAAGGCAGGCTCAATGCCATCCTATTCGTACGGGCGAGGCCCGCTCGCAGTATCGTACTGGTGATTGCCAAAACATGATGTCGAGCGGGTCTCGCCCCTGCAATTCTTGCGCCCCCTCTCCCCTGCTCCCCCTTCTTTCTTCCCCCCCCTTCTTCTATGCTCCAGGCCGTACTGTTCGACCTTGATGGCACCCTGGCCAACACCGACCCCATCCACCTCGAAGTTTGGCGAGAGATTCTTGAACCCCACGGCTACAGCGTAGACGACGCTTTTTTTAAGCAAAAAATTAGCGGTCGCCTCAACGAGCACCTGACTAAGGAACTCTTGCCGCAACTGTCTCCTGAGGAAGGTAAACAGCTGGGGATCGATAAAGAAGCCTGGTTTCGTGAGTTGGCGGCGAACCAACTCGCTCGCATGCCCGGATTCGATGAACTCTACGATTGGATTAAAGGCCAAGGGCTGAAAACCGCCGTTGTCACCAATGCCCCTCGCGCCAATGCCGAGTTTGTGCTGCAGGTTCTAGCGTTAGAAACCGCCTTCGACTTCGTGTTGATTGCCGGTGACCTGCCCCGCAGCAAGCCCGATCCCCTGCCTTACCAAACTGCGTTAGATCGATTCGGCATCATGGCTGCGGAGGCGATCGTGTTTGAAGATTCACACACAGGTATTCAGGCCGCTGTTGCCGCTCAAATTCCCACTGTCGGCGTGGCTTCGACTCACGAACCAGACGTCCTTTACAGTTACGGAGCCAGTCTCGTGATTAACCAGTTCGCCGACGAGCGACTGCAAAAGTTTGGTCTGCTTCAGCCTTGTTAAAAGCAATCCCCATCATTACAGCAATGCTGCCTCAGCAGCCTGCTGGTTAAGGGGACTGGTGGCTGGGGCAGAGAGATCTGAAGCACGAGGTGTGATGCCGGTGAAAGCTTTTGTCCTTAAGGTGTATCTAGCGCTGCTGGCTTGGCCCCACTGCCAGGAGGCAAAAACTTCTTGAGCAGCAGACGTGACGGCTGAAGATTGAGCAGAGATAACAGCGAAGGTTCGATGCGATGAACCTGGTATCCCATGTTTTGGTAAAGCAATCTGGCCCGATTGTTGTCAGCCATGACATGCAGGTAGAGTTCTCGAAAGCCCCAATCGAGAGACAGCTGCTCTGCTGTTTTGAGGAGTTGGCGGGCTACCCCTTGACGACGATACCCAGCTTGCACTGCCAGGTTTGATAGATAAACCTGCCGAGGACGATTGAAACGCCATAGCTCTGGTTGACGACAGGCCAGCTCAACGGTGCCAACCACTCGACTGTCTTGATGGTGAGGCGCGATCGCGGTCAAACATTGATAGTGTTTGTAGTTAGCCTGCAAGCGTTGCTTGAGATCTTCGTGAATGCTCAAGCGAAACAAAGGATAAAGCCAACGTTGCCACCCCAAAGGAGGGTAAAAGCTGGCCGCTAGCACATCAGTGACCTGTGGCAGGTCAGCTAGTCGGGCTGGCCGCACATGACATGAAATAGATTCAAACTCAACGGATGTGGACACTGGAACCCAAATTGCTAGAGGGGCCAACGTGTTTGTCACGAAGGGAATGGGCACTATTGGAATGTACTCGTCCTACTTAACGGGCACAATGGTCAGTGTAACCTTCTTGTCGAAATATTTTGACTAGCAAGACTACGAGTTGGGGGACTTTGGGCGGCTAAATCAGCTCTAAGCTCAACGGAAAAGCCCTGGATCAGGATATATGCCCTGAACAAGGTGCTGCAGGTCGCTGAGCGATCAATTTTCCCCTAGTGCGATATCCGTCTCCGGTCAAGACGACCTGGGCGATTGCATGAGAATAGAGCTGGGTGAAAATCCAAGATTTTTCCCTCTGGATTTTCCCATTGATCATGGGTAGCCATCACAATGGCAGGAAGGTGATGCTGTTCTCGCATTTACCGGCTTGATCGGTTGTGAAAAGCAGTAAAGTGCATAAGCAAGTGGTTTTGACCATCGTGAAAACCTGGCGGTAACCGTCGAATTGATCAGGGATTGCAGTACGACACATAGGGTCAAATATCTTTTATTGGGTATTTAGGGTTGTCTAGAACGCAGCGTCAAGAAAAAGCTCACAAGCCAAAGTTGCTGGTCGTGGATGACGAACCAGACAACCTTGATTTGCTGTATCGAACGTTTTACAAGCAATTCAAGGTGTTACGGGCAGAAAGCGGGCATGCGGCTTTGGGGGTTTTAGAAACGCACCCTGACATTGCCGTGATCATCTCTGATCAGCGGATGCCGGGCATGAGCGGGACGGAGTTTTTGCGTCAGACAGCGGTGCAACATCCCAACATCATGCGCATCATTTTGACCGGGTATACCGATGTCGAAGATTTGGTGGGGGCAATCAATCAGGGCAAAGTTTTTAAGTATGTGACGAAACCTTGGGAAGCTGACGATCTCAAAATGGTGGTCACCCAAGCGCTAGAAGCCCATCAGATTCTGCGATCGCGGACGGAAGAACTGCAGCGGGTTTTGCAGCAAGAGACCTTGCTCAATACGATTACCAACACGATTCGCGGAGCGGCCACTGCCCAAGCCATGATGCAGACGATCGCCGAAACCGTGGGAGTCTACGCCGGGGCCGATTTGTGCTTGCTGCAGCCGGTCGCCGATACCGCAACCGCCGTGAAGCCTACGGTATATCGCGCGGCGGAATCAGCGGTATCCGCTGAAACGTTATCACAGTGGCAGTCGCATTTAGTCTGGGGCGTCACTGAGGTGACGGTGGTTACTCCCGATGACTTAGCGGCCTGGCCAGACCGGTCAGCAACCCTGACGGCCTGTACTGCCCTTAATATTCAATCATCGCTGCTGGTACCGCTGATCAGTCAGCAAAAAACCTTAGCGGTTTTAGCTCTACATCATTGTGACGAAGAGAGAGACTGGCAAGTAAGCGAAAAGCAACTGTTAAAAACGGTTGCCGATCAGGCTGTTCTGGCGCTTTCGCAAGCTATTTCCCATGAGCAAGTGCAGGCCTTAGCGCGCCGCGAGCAGCTGCTCAATGCAGTCACGCAAGCCATTCGATCGAGCTTAGAGCCGCAGTCAATTTTTGCGGCGATTACCCGCGAATTGGGTCAGGTGCTGGAGGTTGATAGTTGTGTTTTATCATTGTGGACGGCCCAAGACGACTACATGCAGTGTGTCGGGCTTTATGAACGTCATGCCGTAGCTGACCAGGTGGTGGCCAAAGCTGACGAACTAGACCTCAACGCGCTCCCTCGCTCCGATACGCCGATTAGTCGCAATCCCGTGCTGCAAGAGTTATTGGTGACTCAGCAGCCCATCACCATCAACGATCTCAACCATCACCCGGAGATGAGCATTCAAGATCACGCTCGCTCTGGGGCCCGATCGCTCTTAGTGGTGCCGCTCATTGCTGAAGGCAAAATCATCGGCAGCATTTCTCTACGGCATATTTATCAGCCGCATTTATGGAGTCAGGATGAGGTGACGCTGGCTCAGGCGGTAGCCGTACAGGCCGCGATCGCGGTGCAGCAGTCTCGTCTTTATCAAAAGACCCGCGAGCAAACCGAGCAGCTCATGCAGCTTGATCGCCAAAAAACCGAATTTTTTCAAAACATTTCCCACGAGTTTCGCACCCCGCTAACGCTGACGCTTGGCCCCTTAGAAGCCGCCGTCGACCAGGGGGAGGGCTTAAATTATGAACAGTCAGAGGTGGCCCTGCGCAACGCTCGCCGCCTGCTGCGCTTAGTCAATCAACTGCTGGATTTGCAGCGCCTTGATGCCGGACGGATGCAGCCCACATTTCGGCCGGTCAACCCCGAAGCGTTTGTTGATGACATCGTCACGGCTTTTCGTCCCTATTGCGATCGCAAAGGCCTGAGCTTGGTTTCACAGCTCTCACCTTGTCCCACCCTCTTTCTCGATCTCGAAAAGTTTGACAAGGTGCTTTATAACCTGCTCTCTAATGCGGTGAAGTTTACGCCAGAGGGCGGCACCATCACCGTTACTCTGACTCCTCAGGATGAGCAGTGCGTGCTGACTGTGGCTGACACCGGCCAGGGCATTCGCGAAGATCAGCTACCTCATCTATTTGAGCGCTTTCGCCAGGCAGACGGCTCGGCCAATCGTCGCCATGAAGGCACTGGCTTGGGCCTGTCTTTGGTGCAAGAGCTGGTGTCGCTGCACCATGGCCAGATTGCCGTGGAATCGGTCTATGGCAGTGGCACGACCTTTCGGGTTGGGTTGCCGGTAGGCCGCCAGCACCTGCCCGACGAGCAAGTAGTTGACCACTCGATTCGCGCTGAGCCGAGCCGAGCCACCATTGAGCTAGCAGACATCTTCACCCCGATGGATGCTCAGAGGGATGGCCAACCCGCATTGGTCGCCAAGTCGTCGCCAAGCCTAGAGACGACTGATGCGACTGCTTCTCACATCTTGGTGGTGGATGATAATAGCGATCTGCGGGCCTATATTTCTAGTGTGTTACAGCGGCAGGGCTATCAGGTGCGGACGGCTCACAATGGCGCCATGGCTCTCGAGATGATCGCAACTGAGCAACCGCATCTGATTTTGACTGACCTGATGATGCCGGGAATGTCAGGCTTAGAGCTCTTGCAAGAGATTCGCCAGGATAACCGCTTGAGCAGCACTCCCGTGATTTTATTGACGGCAAAGGTGGATGATGAAACGCGCATCGAAGGGGTAGAGCAAGGCGCCGATGCCTATCTCGGTAAACCCTTTAACGATCGCGAACTGTTGGCTGAGGTGCGCAACCTGTTGGCCTTGAAAATGAATGAACAAAAGGTTAAAGATCTCAACCAGTATTTAACCGAATCGGTCTTGCGCCGATTTTTGCCCGCGTCGCTGGTCAGCAAAGCCGCAGCGGGTGACTTGCAGTTGGCTCTGCAGCCTGAACCTCGTTTGATCACCGTTTTGTTCAGTGACATTGTCGGCTTTACGCCGTTGTCTGATCAGCTCGGAGCCCGTCGCTTAGCACAACTGCTGAACGAATATTTGAACGCCATGACCGAGGCCATCTTTGCCAATGGCGGCACCGTTGACAAATTTATGGGCGATGGTGTGTTGGCCCTATTTGGTGCGCCTGAGGATCTGCCGCCGGTAGAGCAGGCTAAACGAGCGATCGCGGCCGTCCATCAAATGCACGATGCCCTGACGCAGCTCAACCAAAAATGGCAGCTGCAAGACATTCCTGAAATTCGAGTGCGCTACGGCGTTCACCAAGGCGATGCCGTGGTGGGCATGTTCGGTGGAGAGGTGCGGGCTGACTACACTGCGATCGGCCCCTGTGTTAACATCGCCTCTCGCTTGCAAGAGGTCGCTGACCCCAACGGTGTTTTAGTATCGTGGACGCTGGCGCAGCATTTATCCCCTGACACTCTTTTAGACAGTCGTCTGGTAAAGCTGCGCGGCCTTGCCACCCCGTTAAAGGTCTGCAGCATCACGCTTTGACGTTGGTGCAAGCTTAACTAGCTGACGTTGGTGGCTTTTGACTGAACGCTAGACTGATGAGGGAATTAAGCGTTGGGCATGGGACATGGGGCTAAGGGGGTATCAGACACCCCGCTGGGTGTGGATCATGAGTGGGCTGGTCGCTACGCTCCTGCATATGGTGGCGGTATCTGGGGCGATCGCGGTCTGGCAAACTCGCCGCAGCGCTGTGACCCCAGGGCCGATCAGCGTGATTGCTTTACCGCCGGGGACTGAGATCCCGTTCGAGTCAGCTCCGGCTCCCCTGGCCGAGTCAGGGTCGCCTCTCACGGCTGATGTCCCAACGGCAACCCAACCGGTAAGCTCGTCTCCCACTGTGACGCAACGTCCCTTTGAACCGGTCGCCCCTACGGCGGTTACGCCTGCACCGAGACCGGTGGCTAGGCCGACTCAGTCCGCAGTCCCCCCCGTGTCCCCCAATGGGCCCGCACCCTCTCCTGCGCCAGCGGCACCGGCTACGCCTGCTAATCCCCCGAATAACGTCCCGCCCACTGTGCCGCCCGAGTCTCCTGGCGAGGTCGCACCGCCTGCCCCGGTGCCGCCTGCAGCGCCTGGGATCGCTGCCGCCTGGCGGCCTGAGCCGGCACCAGGCGGCGGCTCAGTCATTCATGACATCCCTCCCCAACTGCCTGTGACTTGGCCAGCGTCGGTCACTGCGTTGCTCACTAACGCTGACTGTGCTGCTGGCATCAGCCCTGGCACGTCAGTCACCGTCACGCTGTGGCCCATCATTGAGGCCGATGGTCAAATTTCTGAGTTTATTCCACGGACTGCTGAGAATGTGGGCAACGAAGCGCTGGTTAGCTGCCTTCAAGCGCTGCGATCGCAGATGCCGCCTTTGATTCCAGCTCAAGATGGTGGGGCTGCGATCGTCTCTGACGAGATTCTGATCGTTGTCGAAATTCGCAGCACTCAATGATGCGACTGAGAATGACTGTTGCCGACAGCTTGACCAGAGCCTGCCTCGCCTTATACCAATTCTCTGAAACTGGGCTACAGATCTTCCTTTCGACTCCGCTCAAGGAACGTCGGCTGAGCGGAGTCGTTCGCATCGCGTCTCCCCGAGGGAGAAAGCCGACTTGTCTGTGTAGCTGTAATTCGTAGAACTGGTATTAGCTCCTTATTGTGCAGTCTCGGTGTTGAGCAGCAGGCCATTCACATAGCGGCGAATAATTCCCTCTTGCTGCTCTAGACTCAGGCGATTGATCTGAATCAACGAATCTAGACTGACTCCGTTAACCAATGCCAGCAAAGCGTTTGCTTCAATGGCCGGGTCTATGTGAGTCCGCAGTAAGCCTGTTGCCTGCAGATTCATGAGCTCCTGCAGCATCAAGTCCCGAAGTTGAGCGGCACTCTGTTGATGCTGCAGCATCAGCGTGTCTTGCCCGACGGCATAGCCCAAAAATGCTACCCAGACTCTGAGAATATGCTGCCGCGACTCATCCACGGGCAAAAATACGATCAACATTTGGATTAACCTCTCTGCCCCCGCGGCCGGCACCGGGACCGCCTCTATCGCTGCTTGGAGGCGCGCCGTCACTTGATGAAGCGCAAATAGAATTAGCTCTTCTTTGTTGCGGAAATAGTGCATAACCACACCCGTTGTGCAGCTCATTTCCTGAGCAATCGCCCGCATACTTGCTCGCTCAAGACCTTCTCGAACAATTACCCGCCAGGCTGCTGCCGCAACTTCTAAGCGGCGATCATGCTGTGCCATGAACTCAAATTCCACCTATCTGGACAATGTGAAAATCATCCGCTTGACAAACGCGCCGCTTCCCAGCAGCTGTGAATGCTCGTTGGCAAATATCATAACAGTTGTTATAAATAAGAAAAAAATAACAACTGTTATGAGGTGAAAATAGTGATGCAATCCCCTGCTTTATTGCCTCGTTCGGGGGCGTTCGGCTGGTTAGATCAATTGATTGGACCAGGTGCCACCCCAGCTGAGATCACGCTGCAATTGCTTCCCCCAATTGCCGCCATGATCGCTGCACCGGCCTATGCCTTGACCCTGCCAATGGAATGGAGCGGCTGGCAATTAGGCGTGATTTCTGTCCTTGGCTTCGACCTTGTAGGAGGAGTGTTGACCAATGCTACGTCGGCGGCCAAACGTTGGTATCACCGGCCCGGTCAAGGCTGGCGACAGCACCTAGCGTTCGTGATGCTTCATTTTGTTCATATTGCTGTAGTCGCCCTGTTCTTGTGAGGAGGAGACTGGCCTTTCTTTTTCGCTATCTCTGGATATCTTCTGGGGGCGTCGGTTTTGATTTTGAGGGTACCGCTGTATCTGCAGCGCCCCGTCGCGCTGGGACTGTATGGATTGTCATCGCTGGGCGATCGCTACTGCTGGATGCCTACACCCGGGATGGAATGGTTTCTATCACTGTTTTTCTTGAAGCTCCTCGTGAGTCATCTCCTGTATGAAACGCCCTATCAGCCAGAACCGTCTCAACAATCTTCCTGAATTCTCTGATGGCCTTGCTGTACGCGAAATATAGCGCTGGCTACTTGGCTGAGGATACCTAGAAGCATTCTGATCCTCAGCGCATCAGCAAAGTGGCTCCGCAGTCTGGTCCTCACCGGACTGGTGACTGCTATGGAACGATCGCTACCGTGTGGCAGTGTTTCACTGCGGTCTGCTCAGGTGACTGGTTAAGTCACATCAGTTTGCTCTGTTGCCGGTTGCTGCCGACTTCGATAGCGTTGACCGACCCATCCACCGAGCACTACAAGGCCGATGTAGGGGCTGAAGACTAATAGCCACAGCGTTAGCTGCAGCAAACTTACACTCACGGTTTGAGCTGCACTGGTGGCAGTTTGCCAGGTGTGATTGAGGGTTTCACCGACGGGCGAGGTCATTGGGGCCAGGGGTTGAGTACTGACCAGAGAGAGAGAAATGGTGGAATAGGCGACTCGGCTTTGGAGAGCTTTGGACTGAGCGTCTTGGCGTTCGATCGCTTCTCTAATCGTGCTGAGTTCGCGACTGACCTCAAGCACATCAGGAATAGAGCCAGAGCGCTCCATAATTTCCAACAGCGCTTCTTCTGACTTCCGGAGGTTACGCACCCGAGCCTGCAGATCGACGAGTTGAGCCGCCACATCTTCGGCGGCGATTGTTTGCTCAGCGACATTGCCTAGGTTTCGCAGGGCTTCTAGCGTGTTGTCTAAATTGGCTTGAGGCACCCGTATCTGCAAGCTGACCTGACGCGGCTGGGTCGCCTGATTTTCTTGGTCGGATAGGGAGAGCAAATCGCCTTGATTTTCCGCCAGAATATTGGAGATTGCTGTGACCGCTTCATCAACATTGGCTGACTCGATGCGCAGAGCGGCATTTTTGATCAGCTTCGGCGAGTGTTGCAGGTCAGGTGTGGGAATAGACGAGCTGCGATCGCCCGCACTTTCCGCTGAGACCACACTATCAGCTGCTGCCGAGGCGGGAGCCTCCTGAATCGCCGTCTCACTGCCGGTTGGTGCGCTGCTGCAGCCAACAGTTGCCGCCAAGCTTAAAAGCCCGGTAAGGGCAGCAAGGCGGAAATTAATAGAAGCCGGTTTAATCATCATGGTGCTCACTTTCCAACTGACGTAGGTCTAGTATGAAAAACGAGCACAAGGTGAAAGCCAGAGTTGCGAGAATTGAAACCAGTGTAGGGACTTAGAGCCTGTCATCAATTAGTTGCCAGACGCCTATGGGATAGTCATTATCGTGCCCGTTCTACCAACCACGCTAAGGGCTGAAACTCTTGTGGTATCGGTTATGAGCCGCTCACGGGTGTTAGCCCCCTAGTAGGCTAGAGTCTCCAAAGTTTCCCGCAGATAGAGACGCACTTGCTTGTCGAGCGATGAAGCGGTTAAAGAAGGGGATTGTTGCTGTTTCCAGCCTTTAAAGCCAGAGCTATTGGCGATCGCTGCCCTGAGATTGGCCCACGTTGTGCTGTCTGCAGAGGCGTCATGCGTCTTTGCCGAAGAGAACTGGGTCATGAATGTTGCCATAGTGTGAGAACAAGAGAGAACTCTGAGGGAGCCTACACTCTCTCAAAGCCCTTTCAGGATAGCGCACGGATTTGACGACCGATTGTAGGAACCACCACACTTTCAGCAGAATCTATTACGCTGTGCCCCACTGGTGGCGATCGATTTCTGCTCCTGGATGACGTCTGAGAGATTGTCCTTTTACCTAGCCCCGCCGCTAGAAAAATCTCTCCGTGACGATTGCGCCTTGACCCACCTCGATGATTAAAGCGCTGTTTCGAATAACGCCTTAAGATTCTTGGGACAACACAGAAGCCTTGGTATCGTCGGTTGAAGACGCTGTTGGTGCCTGGAAATCGCTCTCATCACTAGCGGTAATGGCGACTGCATCGCTCGCGGTTAGCTCCGTCGGGATGACTGTATCATTATCGCCTTCTAGGCAGCTGGGCTCAGGCGGCTCGTCCGTCGTTGACGGGTCTGAGATTTTCGCCACTTCTAAGACTTCTGAGGCGCTAAAAGTATGAGCTTTAACCCCTTCAGCATCATGTCTTGCCTCCGGCTCTGCTGATGAGTCAACCGTGATGTCTTGAACCAACGACTCTGACTGCGCTGTGATTGGGGCAACCGCCACCGCATCGGTCAGAGAAGTATCTGGTGAACTCGATGGAGCGTCAGGGCTGAGCGCACTGGCCGATTCGTCAGCATCCGTGTCGGCTAAATCGGACTCCGTATCAGCTAAATTAGCTTGGCTGTCGTCTGGCGCGTCGACTGAGGCTGGAAGATGACTGGGTACCGACACGGTGTCAGACTCAATCTCGTCATCAAGGGAATCAGCGGTTTCCCCCCGGGTTGTTGGGGGCACGTCCGATGTCGCTGGGGTGTCTGTGGGGGGAGGGCTTGGCGTCAGGGTCTCATTGAGAGACTCTGGGCCGGCGGCACTGGAGCCCACTGCTTCGGTGATCGTAGTCTCACAGATGGGCATGGTCTCGGCTGCCGGGTCCGGTATGGTGGGTGGCGCGGTCTCGGGGACCGGTCGGCCCTCTGCTGGGAGCAGGTCAGGGAGAATGCGCTCTAACCGCAGCCCAATAACCATGAACTTTTCCAGGATGGCAGTTGATTCGAAGGGCTCAGTTGTTTGGCGGGTCGTGGGCGAAGTCAGCAGTAAAGGAATCACGGTCGCCGGAACCTGCACAAACAAATTGGCGCATAAAAAGGCGATCGCCGCGATCGCCCAGCCAGTCGGGCGAGATTTGGCGGCAAATGGAGTCATGTCGGCCGCGATTGGCGCGAGCTGATACAGCCAGTAAAGCCCCAATAAAAGCGCGATCGCGCTGCAGAGCACCAAGAGTCGGCTTAACAGGGTGCGCTGCAGCGCGAGCAAGCGGCGCCGCTCGACCGATAACTGATCAGGGCGCAGAGCCAATCCCGGCACACTAAAAATGTAAAAAGGTCGCTGCAGCTGCATCCAGAGGATGGGCAGCGTGCCCACCAGTGCCAGCGTCAACAACTCGACGCCCGGTGCCACCACGGGATCGCCCACCGCGAGCCCTGCCAAACCGATATCCAACCAGAGCGGCACGGTCGCCAAGCCAGCTAGGTGTATCCAAAGGTAGGGATCGCGGTGGGGAAGAGTCATAGCATGGGTTAGACGGGCGACAACTTGCGACGTTGGGTGACCAGCTTGAAGGCTTGAATGATATCGCCTTCTTTCCAGCCGTTAAAGTTGTCAACCCCGATGCCACATTCAAAGCCCGCGGCCACTTCTTTAACGTCGTCTTTCATCCGCTTGAGGGAATCGAGATTGCCTTCATAGGCCGCTTCATTGCCCCGCTGAACCCGAATGCGACAGTTCCGTGTCACCTTGCCAGACAACACATAACACCCGGCAACGGTGCCTTTGCGAACGGGAAAGACAGCTCGAACTTCGACTTCGCCCAAGGGTTCTTCGACTAGTTCGGGTTCTAACAAACCTTCCATCGCACCTTGAATATCATCCAGCAGGTGGTAGATGATGTCGTAGTCGCGGACGTCAACGCCTTGACGGTCTGCCGCTTGGCGAGCGCCGGGGGCCAGGGTGGTGTTAAAGCCAATCAGAACCGCGTTACTGGCGGCGGCTAAATCAACATCCGTTTCACTGATTTCGCCCGGTGCTCCGAGCAGAACTCGGATTTGCACTTCATTTTGCGGCAGTTGCTGCAGCGCCGCCAAAATCGCCTCAATCGACCCCTGCACATCTCCTTTAAGGATAATGTTGAGTTCTTTGAGGTCACCCTCTTGAGCTTGGGCGGAGAGACTGCTCAGGGTGACCCGACGAGAAGCCATGGCCTGTTGCAAGCGAGAGCGTCGCTGTTCGTCGGAGCGCGAATCGGCAATGCTACGGGCTTCACGTTCATCGGCAAAGACTTCAAACTCATCACCTGCTGCCGGCACATCGTTAAGACCCAGCACCTCGACAGCAAACGAAGGCGTGGCTGCCGTCACCCGATCGCCGCGATCGCCGATCATCGCCCTCACTTTACCGAAAACCGAACCGGCAACGACACTATCGCCGACTTTGAGGGTGCCATTTTGCACCAGCAACGAGGCAACCGGGCCCCGTGCTTTATCGAGGTTGGCTTCGATGATGGTGCCCTTCGCTAAGCTATCGGGGTTGGCGTGTAAATCTTCCACCTCAGAGACGAGCAAGAGCATTTCCAGCAGGGTGTCGAGATTATCGCCATTGATGGCACTGACTGGCACCACAATGGTTTCACCGCCCCACTCCTCGGGCACTAAGCCGTGCTCCATGAGTTCTTGCTTGACCCGGTCGGGTTGGGCTGTCTCTTTATCGATTTTGTTGACCGCGACCACGATGGGTACTTCAGCCGCTCTGGCGTGACTGATCGCTTCAATCGTCTGAGGCCGCACGCCATCGTCAGCGGCGACCACCAGAATGGCAATATCGGTAACTCGCGTACCGCGGGCCCGCATGGCGGTGAAGGCTTCGTGACCGGGGGTATCGAGAAAGACGATCTGCTGCTCACCCCCATCATGTTCGATATCAACGTGATAGGCCCCAATGTGCTGGGTAATGCCACCGGCCTCGCCCTGAGCCACTTTCGTTTTGCGAATGGAGTCGAGCAGGGTGGTCTTACCGTGGTCGACGTGACCCATGATGGTGACCACGGGCGGGCGCTTCGAGAGATTCTCTAGGTCATCAGCGGTCAACATTTCCGTGACCTTTTTCGCTTCTGATTCGACCTCGGCGGTTTCCACCAGAATTTCGAACTCTTCTGCCACCATCTTGGCAGTTGCGATATCCAAGGTTTGGTTGATATTCGTCGCAATGCCCTTGAAAAACAGCAGCTTGATGATCTCGGTTTCCGGCACCTTGATCAAACTAGCCAGTTCATGTACCGAGAGCCCAGTGCTCAAGGTGACCATTTCTGGCCGCTCGGGTTCTTCGTTTTGGTTGCGGCGATCGCGCCGTTGATTACGGTTACTTTCGCCGCGCTGCTGTGGCGGCTTGTGAGATTTGGGCGTGCTGGGCGGCTTTGGACTAGACTTGGACTTCGGCTTAGGCGGGCGGGCGATCGAGACGCTCAGAGCCGCCGAAGCCCCGTTATCATTCAGATCACCTGTGACCTCGTCAATATCCGCCAGGATGTCTTCTTCCTGATGCTTCAGGAGATCATGACCCCGCCGCTTCGTTTTGGCCTTGGTGGTCTTTTGTTGTTCTTGCTCGTCTTCTTCGCGCTCTTTCCCTTTGCGTTTTTGGCGAGGCGGTGACGGCCGTCGCAAAATGGGTTCTTCAACCACATCGCCCGGTACGGCAGCGGTATCATCTTCATCCTGTGACGTATCGTCGTCGATGGATTCCGACCGTTTGGGCTTAGGTCGACGGAGCTCGGGCTTAGGCTTGAGCTGAGGGGCTTCTTCCTCTTCGTCAATTTCGCGAATCTCAATCCGCGTCGGCTGAGAAGGATCACCGCCCCGATCAGCACTGCGATCGCGCTTCTTGAGAACTGGCCGCGAAGGGCGCTCCGGTCGTGAAGGCCGACTCGGGGGGCCAGCCAGTTCGAGATCAGGCTGCTCAACTGTGCCCTCGCGCGACTCTGGCCGATCGACCTGACGCGAAACCGGCGAGCGGGGCATCGCGGGCTTCGGCATGGCTACTTCGCCTGGGCGCTTGGGCCGAGGCCGAGGTACTGCCGAGGGTGACTGAACCGCAGCGGGACGACTGGGGGGAGCACTCGCCTCATCGCCGACCGGGGCGGCAGGACTGACAGCGGCACCGGTTGCTTCAGATGGGGCGGGCGTGGGAGCCACCGCTGGTTTGGGGCGATGCCGCCGAATTTCTAAAATTTGTTGCTTCTTGGCTGGCCGTGGCGTCTCTTTTGCGGTCGGAGCCGTGGGCTTCTGAGGACGACGAGGAGGAGAAGGCTTAGTCGGCTTGTTGAGTAGTTTTCCTGACGTTTGCTTGACCTCGTTCTGAATCTTGACTGCATCGTCACTCGTGATACTGCTGCTGTGGCTTTTAGCCGAAATCTCTAAGCGCTCACAGATGGCCAGAATATCCTTATTTTCCAATCCGAGTTCCTTCGATAATTCGTATATTCTGACTTTGCCGTTGTTCATCCAAATCTCCCTCGTCGATACCGCTATTCCATAAAACAAACCTGCTTTGCTAGACAAAACTTACATTGACTCGTTGCCGCAAACTGCCGCAACCCTAAAACTCAAGCTATCAAAACTAGGCTTATAGGTCTCAAAGAGCACATAAACGTCAACTCTCTAAGCGAATGTGTGTTTCTTGGCAGAGCACTATGCTACCAAACCCTAATCATACTGTAATCAACCGTTGAGCTCATGTTCCACGGGAATCTCTTAACTATAGGAGCTTTTCACCCCGAGTCGATGATTCCGGCAAGGGCTCAGAGCTGGCGATAGTAGGGCGGGTTAACCGTTGCTGCAGCTGTTGATAAATCTGCTCGGAAACGGGTGCCTTTAAGGCTCGCCCCAGCCGATTTTTCTTGTGAGCGGCTTTGAGGCAGGCGGCCGTCGGGCAGAGGTAGGCCGATCGCCCCGTCCCCTCATCTAATTGTACTGTGCCGGTAGGATAGACTCGCACGATCCGCCACAGGGCTGATTTAGGGGCGATCTCGCGGCAGCTCACACAGCGTCGGAGGTTGGGTTGCATAACGTGCATGTGATGGCGGCAACCATCACTCCTCTTCAGGGGCAGCACTGGCGCCAATCGCCTCACTCTCGGCAGTTGCCTCATCTGCTGCTGCCTCATCTGCTGCTGCCTCATCTGCCGCACTGTCTGGAGCCGTCTCCTCCGCCTCCGGTGCGACCTCTGCCTCGGCTGCCAGCGTGGCCGTGGTGGCTACTGCGTCTGCCGGTTCTGGCACTTCTCCTGCCGCCGCCGCTTCGGCCGCTAAACGAGCTGCTTTCTCCGCTTCGTAGGCCTCGTCTTCCGCTTTCCAGGCGGCTAGCTCGGCAGCCTCGGCGGCTTCCTTCTCTAGACGTGCCTCTTCAGCCGCTTGGCGAATTGCTAGCTGCTCGGCAATCTTCTGATCTTCTTCGGCATAGTCGTATTTAGCCGTATCTTTAATGTCGATTTTCCAGCCGGTGAGCTTGGCGGCGAGGCGAACATTTTGTCCTTCTTTACCAATGGCTAAGCTGAGTTGATCTTCGGGCACGAGCACATGGGCCTGCCGGTCTTCGGGATTCATCAGGCGCACTTCATCCACTCGGGCCGGGCTGAGGGCATTGGCGATGTACGTGGCTGGGTCAAGCGAATAGCGAATGACATCAATTTTTTCCCCCCGCAATTCGCTCACGACCGCTTGAATGCGCGATCCCCGAGCGCCAATACAGGCTCCGACGGGGTCGACATCGCGTTCGGCGGTGTCAACGGCAATTTTGGTTCTCGGCCCGACGGAGCGAGAGGGCGGGTTAGCTTCGCGGGCGACGGCCACGATGCGCACAATTTCGTCTTCGATCTCGGGCACTTCGTTGGAAAACAGCTCAACGACCAGGGCCGCATCGGCGCGCGACACCAGCAGCTGGGGACCACGGTGGGAACCTTCGGACACTTTCTTGAGCACGACCCGAAACTTGGAATTAGGGCGGTAATTGTCGTTGGGCAGCTGATCACGCTTCAGCAATTCGGCTTCGACTTCCGGCTGACCGGTGCCGCTGCTGACGGTCATGATGACGGACTGCCGTTCAAACCGCTGCACCGTCGACGTGAGGACAGTGCCTTCCAGCTCTTGAAATTCTTCTTGAATCAGTTTGCGCTGCTGGTCGCGGAGTTTTTGGGCGAGCACCTGCTTGGTTTGAATCGCGGCCATGCGACCAAAGTCTTTTTGCTCAGGGGTCACGTCGAGCACAACGGTATCGCCGACTTGGGCTTCTGGGGCGACTTCTAATACTTCGGCGAGGGCAATCTGGTGGTCAGCATTTTCGACCTCTTCGGCAATGGTTTTGGAGGCCAACACCCGAAATCCCTGGTCGTCTTCGTATTCGACGTCGAGTTCAACGTCGAAATTATCGAAGTAGCCCTCATCAAAATGAATGTCTTCGGCCACGCGCTGGGTGCGACGAAAGCGCTCATAGCCCTTGAGTAAAGCCTCTCGTAGGGCATTTTCGACGGCATGTTTAGGCAGATTGCGCTCGCGACTGATGCTATCGATTAGGTCTTGTAGGTTGGGCAGGCTGACTAAGGACATGGGCTAACTTACTAACTCCCTCAAAATGGTGGCGATCGCCCCGCTGGCGACCCAATGAAATGGCATAAAAATTCCGATTTATCCGATTTAGATAGACTTATTCAACCGCTTGGTCACTGAGTTGAACGGTTTCTACTAACGTTCTCGGCAACTTGGTGGGTTTCCCCTTACGACTGAGATAAAGGTGATCGGCGTCGCGCTTGAGTAGCTGTCCTAGCCAAGTGTGACGATCTTTGTAAGGCTCTGAGAGCTGCACTTCTACCATGAACCCTTTGAAGACAATAAAGTCGCGATCAGACAGCAGCTCGGAGGAGACACCGGGGCTGGAGACTTCGAGCACATAAGCATCAGGGATCAGATCGCTTTCATCTAAGACCGCTTCCAAAGCCTGACTCATCTGTTCACAGTCATTGAGGCTGGTGTCTTCTTGCTGGCAGTTCCGCACATCGATCCGGAGAACCGGCGGTGAATGGTTAGTCTGAAAGACTGCATCCACCACCTCTAGCCCTAGGTGCTTGGCAACGGGCGTCGCTAAGTCTAGGACTTCAGGAATGAGCGGATGAGCCATATAGCACTCCAATAAAAAAAGTGGGTAACGTGCCCACTTCCTCAGAACATGCAGAATTAGGCACGAGCAAATAGCCCCGCCATCTACTCGGCTAATCATATTAGCGCATATCCGCAGGGCGTTCTAAACTGCGTTTGCGCAACGGTTTGCTGTGATGAAACCTACTGGCGGACTTGAGTCATATTATAAAGTTTGTAATTGCCCTCTCTGAGGCGATCGACGTCTTCTACAGAGAGCTGTTTGACGTAATTGATCTTGATTTCTTCTAACAGGGCGACGGTCCACTGTTCGAGTTCGTCCACCGTCTTGTTTTGCTGGACTTCGGTGCGGAGAGCCTCACCGATTTTGGTGATGAGATTTTGGGTGAGCGCACTCCCTTTTTCATCTTCCAAGGCTCCAGTCATTGCCTGATAGAGGGTTTGCGACGTTTGATTGACCACTTGTTGAGCGATTTGATCCGGCAGGTCGCCAATGCCAGGCAGCTGCCGAAACCCCTGATAGCCGGGGGCCTGTTCCAGGGCGCTGACAACACTGTGCTTAAGCAGGGCGTCGAGTTCAGGTTTGATGACAGGCAAGACCTGATACATCGTGATGGTGGTCAGCTTGCTCGCGATCGCTTCCACCTCGTTGACCCCGTTGATATCGACATATTGACGTTTGGCCCCGATCGCCAATAGCCAGTCGGCCACGTCGCCATCCCGCACGAGATTTTGAATTTGGTCAACGACGCGCAGCACCACAATCTCGGTGAGTTCCACCGCAAAGTTGGCAATAAAGATGCGGTTGACCCGATTGCGGAGTGGGATCAAGTTCACGAGCTGCGACTGGTTGAGCCGAATCGTCACGGGGATCACGCGCAACCAGCGCCAAAAAGGCAAGAAAAAGAACAGGTCATACCACCGCAGCAGTAAGGCATCTAGCCAGGTGTAGTTTTGGTAGCGGCGGCTGATGTAGAACGTGCGCGCGAGCAGCTCAGCGGCAAAAAATAAGACAAACCAGCCATCGAGTTTCCAAAAGTCGTTGCGGGGGCCGCCATCTTCACCGATGCGCCGAAAATAGTTGGTTGCCAGCAACGGTTCGATATCTTCGTTGAAAAAGCCGATTTCTTGAGTCCAGCCAGCTTGGGTGAGGTAGTCTTCGCTCCAAAAAGTGGTGAACGCCTGTTTAGAAGAATCGACACCGATGCGATCGCGGATGTCGTTCTTAATGCGCTCTAAAGTGCCTGACTTGTTGGCAATTTCGAAAGGGTTTTCGTCGACCATGCTGATGCTTTGTTGGCGCAGGTCGGACAGTAAGGTCTCCGCTTGAATCGATTGCAGCCCCGTTTGGGCCACTTGCTCTTCGAGCTTTTCGACGGTTTCAAGATAATTGACCGTGGCCCGCTCTGGCTCGATGCCCTTAAACACTTCGCCATACCAAGTGGTGAACTCGGGTAAAAACTTCAGGTAAAGATCGCGAAACCGGATGTAGCTGGTATCAAACAGCACCAGGGTCAGGTTGATCAATGCCACGATCGCCACAATGCGCTCAAACCAAAGCGCGGTGGTTTTGACAATCGGACGACGTTTTTTAGAGCGGGAAAGCGCAGCCATAGCCTCGGGGGATCAAAACGTTATCTAGCACTGTGTCGCGAAAGGACGCAGTTGTCATCTGCTTGTGAGAATAGACTGCTAAGGGCGCTTTCTCTAGGGGTGGTAATCAATTAACCGCCAAAAATTTGCCGAATCAGCCTGACCGCACCCACCTCAACTGTCGGTTGGTAACCCGGGTTCAGCAGGACATTTATCGCCTTAAGGATGACAGGCCGGAGGATTGCCGAAATTTTCCAACTGGGGGCAGGCGGTCATGGGTTTGAGCTCTCCCTGGCGCTGAGGCCGATCGCTTCGCCGCCGCCGAAATTCGCTACAGTGAATTTACACACTGTTACATCTTGTTGCCTGTATGACGGTCGCGATCACCTCCAACATTCATGAAGTCCTCGCTCTACCGGGTGATACCTGGCAGTGGCAAGGTCACGATATCTACTACGTCAAAGCGGGAACCGCTCACCGCGATCGGCCACCGCTGCTGCTAGTGCATGGGTTTGGGGCGTCTACCGATCACTGGCGCAAAAATATTCATGAACTCAAAGAGGAATTTGAGGTGTGGGCGATCGACCTGTTGGGATTTGGGCGATCGGCCAAGCCCGACCAGGCCTACAGCGGTCGACTCTGGCGTGATCAACTGCATGAGTTCAGCCGTGATGTGATTGGGCGACCAGCCGTAATCGCCGGCAATTCGCTCGGGGGATACGCCAGTTTGTGTGTGGCCGCTGACCATCCTGAATCGGTAGCGGGCGTGGTGTTGTTGAATAGTGCTGGCCCGTTTCAATCGAGTACGCCGGCCCCGAAACCGAACCCTTTACAGCAGGCAATTCGACAAACCGTGCAGACGGTATTGCTGCAGCCCCTGCCCAGCTGGCTGCTGTTTCAGTACGTGCGGCAGCGCCGCAACATTCGCAAGACGTTGAAGCAGGTCTACCTCGATCACACGGTGATCACGGACCAACTTGTCGAAGATATTCGTCGCCCGGCTGATGATCCGGGTGCGGTCAAAGTCTTCGCGGCTGTCTTCAAGTCACCGCAAGGGGAAACGGTGGACGCCTTGCTCAGCCGCATGACCGCGCCGCTGCTAATTCTGTGGGGCGAGGGCGATCCTTGGATGAATACTCGCCAGCGCAGCCAGCAGTTTCGCGAGCATTACGCCCCCCTCAAGGAGCATTTTTTGCAAGCGGGGCATTGTCCCCATGATGAAGTGCCTCAGCAGGTCAATCAGCTGCTGGCCGAGTGGGTGTTGAGCCTAGAGAGCCCTGACGTCGTTGACAGTGTGGCCTAGTCGCTGTCAGGCCGACTGGCCGCTGTTCGCCACTTGCAGGATGTCAACAGTCTGCGGCCAGTTTTTTGCCCCATCTGCGTCATTCAAAATAAAACACATCTCACCTGAAGAACCCGATTTCTGAGAACCGGTTAACAGTCTGCGGCCAGTTTTTCATAGAAACCGGTTTCTTGGACAAAGTATTGCTTGGAATACTCCTAGACAAAGCCCTTCCTAGTCTGTTTCATACCAATTCTCTGAAACTGGGCTACAGATCTTCCTTTCGACTCCGCTCAAGGAACGTCGGCTGAGCGGAGTCGTTCGCATCGCGTCTCCCCGAGGGAGAAAGCCGACTGGTATGTGTAGCTGTAATTCGTAGAACTGGTATCAGAGGATATTTTTTTATCCCCGGCTTTAAGCCGCAGATCGGCTTCCTCTCACAGGGTTCTCAGAGAAGTTCCGTATATTCCGAGGTGTCCTTTTCTTCAAAGAACCGTCATGCGCCGAAAGTTTTTCTACGCTGTTTCTGGGGCGATGGGTATCAGCTTGCTGGTGAATTTGGCCCCACTGTCGGGTGTCCCTGGCGGTGGGCAGGCACTGGCACCGGCCAGGGCTCAAGTGCAGTCTGAGATGACGGTTGAGGCACTAGAGGACATTTTGCAGGATGAGGCGGGTAACTTACAGGGCTCAGCGGGCCAATGGCAACTGACGCTAGAGGGGCAAACTGTGGTTGTGTTGGCCGATGAAGCAAGAAATCGGATGCGCATCGTGACGCCGATCGCGGCGGCTGAGACGCTCTCTGTCGAGCAGGTTGAGGCCATCTTGCTGGCAAACTTTCATTCGGCTCTGGATGCGCGATATGCCGTGACCGAGGGGACGGTAGTGGCGGTTTATGTGCATCCCCTGGGGTCGTTGCAAGCCTCTGATTTGCGCTCGGCGCTGCGTCAAGTGGTCACCCTAGCGGCTACTTTTGGTACGACTTACACGAGTGGCGAACTGGGCATCGGGCGAGCGACGCCCCCCGCCGATACCCCCAAATCGCTGGAAGGACTGATCGGTATTTAAGCCCAGGGTGGTGGATTGACTGAGTGGAGGGAGCCGCGATCGCTCTATTGGAGTGAACCAGGGATGGTCGATGGCTTGCCAACTTAGCCTGAGGATGGTCGCTGTGAGGATGGTCGCTGGCTGGGCAGGTTACGCTAGCGCTAAGCCAGCCGATGACTTTTGATGCTGGCGGCACTGCCGGTTGCAACCATTGCCCATATCGCCATCATGTCCAAACGTAAGTCTCCTCTACAAGCTACGGTGGCGCTGCTATTGCTGGTTTCTGCCGCCAGTTTGGGCATCGCGGCCAGGTTGTATTTGCAGGGCCAAGGGGGACAGGTCGTCTTTGTGGCTACCCGCGTGTGGATCTTGCTGTTGCCGATCGCGTGGTACCTGCGAGTTGATCGCCAACGACTTTCTTTGCCCCGACCCACCCAGCGAGAACTGGGGGCAGGCATTTTGCTCGGGGTGGGGATGTTTGGGGTGATTTATGGCGCCTATGTGGGTTTAGAGCAACGCTGGCTTGACCCCGCGACGGTGCAAGCCGCTGCCGCCCAGGTGGGACTGCTGAACCCAGAGATTTATCTGGCGAGTGCGGTTTACTTTACGTTTGGCAATGCCCTGGTTGAGGAATACATTTGGCGGTGGTTTGTCTATCAAAAATGTGAGGTCTTGGTGCCAGGCGGGTGGGCAGTGGCCCTGGCCGCGCTGTTCTTTACCCTGCACCACATCATCGCGCTGGCGGGCTTTACCGGCAGTTGGGCCGTCGTCATCCTCGGGTCAGTGGGGGTCTTTGTGGCCGGGGTGGTGTGGTCATGGTGCTACCTCACCTATCGTTCGCTATGGGCCTGCTATATCAGCCATCTGCTGGCCGATTTGGCGATCGCGATCGTCGGTTGGCAACTGCTCTTTGCCTGAGGGGCAACGACCGGTTGCATCCTTGAGCCCGATGCTCGGCAACCAGACGGCACATCTATCCCCCTACTGCTGGGTTCCTCAGTGCGGCCAAGCTAGCGTGGGACGGCCAATTACTGAGAATGAGTACCCCCCTTCTCTAGAAGTGATTTCCGCTACCGCTCAGCCACTGCTACGGGCGGCGTCCCGATCGCGGCCTGAAGTTAAGTATCGTCAGCCCCTTTCAGGATTGCCTCGATCGCGGGATGTAGGCTGTAGAAGAAAACTGTGTGACTGCTATTTCGTCCCCCTCATTCAGGAAGCTCAACTATGTCGCGAGGATTTTCACGCCGTCATTTTTTGCAAACCGCTGGAGCGACCTTAGCGGCGTTGGGCTGGTCGCAGTGGGATGTCATGCAGCGGAGCGATCGCTACGGGCGTCTGCTGGCCCAATCGACCCCGCGCAAGCTGGCGTTACTCGTGGGGATCAACGCCTACCCGGAGGATGGCTTGTTTCCCCCGCTGAACGGCTGTGTCAATGATGTGGAACTGCAGTATCAGCTATTGGTGCATCGTTATGGGTTTAATCCGAGCGACATCGTGACGCTGACCGACGAGCAGGCCACCCGCGAGAACATTCTCACCACGTTTGACGAGCATTTGATCAAACAGGCGCAACCTGACGATGTGGTGGTCTTTCACTTTTCGGGTCATGGCTCTCGGGTGGCAGACCCCGACAAAGACTTTGAAGATGGTTTAAACAGCACTCTGGTGCCTGTGGATAGTCCTTTGCCAGCTGGCTTTCCCCGCGAGGGCGGAGCCGTCAACGACATCACGGGACACACGCTGTTTTTGCTGGGCAGTGCGGTGCCGACTGACAACTTCACGATGGTGCTCGATAGCTGCCACTCGGGCGGCGCTAAGCGGGGCAACCTGGCGATTCGCGCCCGCCCGGGCGGCAATGGCTTAGCGATGAGCGCAGCCGAACTGGCTTATCAGGCCCAGTGGCTATCACGGTTGAATTTGAGTCCAGATGATTTTGTGGAAAAGCGTCGGGCCGCGATCGCCACGGGCGCCGCAATTGCCTCAGCTCGCCGTAACCAATATGCCGCCGATACGCCCTTTGCCGATTTTTATGCTGGGGCGTTTACCTTTGTGCTCACGCAATATCTGTGGCAGCAGACGGGCAATACGTCCTTTGACACCACGATTGCAAATGTGGGTCGCACGACGACGGAACTATCGTTTAGCAACCAAATTCCTGAGCTATCAATGGCCCCCGATCGTGAAAGGACGGCGCCGATTTATTTCACCCCCAAGGTGTCCGATCCGGCTGAGGCGGTGGTCACCAATATTACGGGCGGTGAGGTGGAGGTGTGGCTGGGGGGCGTTGATCCCAACAGCTTGGAAGTATTTGGGCCGGGGGCGGTGCTCTCTGGGGTCGATGAAACGGGCCAGTCACGTGGTCAAGTGCAGCTGACTGATCGTCAAGGTCTGCGCGGTCGCGGCCGCCTGCTCGAAGCGGCAGGGCTCCCCTCAGGCTCGCTGCTGCAAGAACAAGTGCGTGGCATTCCGACCGATGTCACTTTACGGATTGGCCTGGATGAGTCGCTGGGGGCTGATACGACGATCGCCCAATCGACCCTGGCCACGATTCTCCAAATTGAGCCCCTCGCCCTGGGGGGGGATGAAGTGCACTATGTGCTAGGACGCATGACCGCAGAAAATCGTCAGGAACTCGCCGATCAGCCTGACTTACCCGCTGAGGGCAGCCTCGGGTTATTTTCGCAGGGGCTTGATTTGGTACCTGACTCTTACGGCAATCCGGAGGAAACGGTGACGGCAGCGATTGAGCGGCTACGGCCCAAGCTGCGATCGCTTTTAGCCGCTCGCTTGATTAAACTGACGCTCAACCCCGGCTCCTCACGCTTAAATCTCAGTGTGACCATGATTCCCGAAGCAGGCAATCAGGTTTTAGCCAATGCTTTTACTGTGCGTGGCACGGCATCACCTGAAGCGGACAATGCTCCCCCCCCGCGCCCCGGAGTTGATCAAATCCCCCTCGGGACAGGTATTCAATTTCAGGTTGACAATCAGGAAAGTCGCGACCTTTATCTCAGCGTGTTGGTGATTGATGCCACAGGCGTCATGTCGGTCATCTTTCCGAACCAGTGGACTGCAACAGTCGAATCGACGCTGCTGCCAGCCGGCGCCAGCCTGATGCTGCCTGATCTTAGCCGAGACAGATTTCGATTGGTTACCCAACCGCCGGTAGGCACCACAGAGGTGCTCATTGTCGCCAGTAGCAATCCCCTCAACAATGCCCTGCAGGGACTGCAGGCAATCGCCGATGATACTGGCGTTTCATCGGGTCCCCTCGGTGTTGACGACCCGACAGCAGTGGTAGATGGCTTTCTGCAAGATGTTAGTGGCATGCGGGGTTCTGAAACCTCGACCGTACAGCCGGTGAGCGTTACGCAGCTGGCGGCGTTGTCTATTACCTTTGATGTGGTTGACGGTGCCGTCTCCTGCCGCAGTGTACCCCGCTGTTGATTTCGAGGTCGCCGCAACCAGAATGCAATCCCAGTCCTGAGGTCTGCGACTGTCAGTTGCTCAGCTCACGTGATAGCGATCGCGTCCGTTGGCTTTAGCGGTATACAGTGCTTGATCGGCCAAAATCAGCAGCTTTTGACAGCTGAGCGACGAAGTTGGCACCAGAGTCGTGACGCCAAAACTCATCGTCACCCGACAGCAATCCGGGGATAACGATGACACGGGTGCAATATTGGCGATCGCCTGCTGCAGCTGTAGCACAACATTCACGGCACCCGCCTGATCGGTATTGGGCAACACTACGACAAACTCTTCGCCGCCATAACGCGCCACAAAATCGTCAGGCCGCTTAAGCACCTGACTCATCGCCATCGCCACCGCCTTGAGGCAGTCATCACCCAGCAGATGTCCAAAGGTGTCGTTTACTGCTTTGAAGTTGTCAATATCGCCCAGGATGACTGACAACGGCTGCTGTTCACGCTGTAGACGTCGCCACTCCTGTTGAAGGCGATCGTCAAAGCAGCGCCGATTAGGAATTTGAGTCAACCCATCCAGATTAGACAAGCGATTGAGCTCTCGATTCGCCATCTGCAGGGCTTGATTTCTTTCCGTCAGGGTTTCATGCTGCTGCTGGAGCAAGGCCGTTTTGTCATCATGTAGACGCTGAATCTTGGCCTCTAAGTCTTCAATCAGTTGGCGCATTTCCAGCGGGTCGAGCGCCCCCAAAATACTCGTCTGAGTCGTGATGCCGACTAAATGCTGCTGCTTATTCACGACCACGACCCGGCGAATGCGGCGCTCCTCCATGAGCTTATGCACTTTCCAAACCGAATCTTGAGGACTCACGCCAAAGACCGGCGCGCTCATCACCTGTTCTGCTTGAGTCTGAGCAAAGTCAAATGCTAAGGCCTGCAACTGTACGACGTCCCGCTCGGTCACAATGCCGATGGGCAAGATTATGCCAGCGTTCTCTTGCACAATGACCACGCAACTCACTGAAGCTGCCGCCATTTGCTGGGTGATGGCGGCTAGCGAGGCCTGGCCGCTGGCCATGATCACATTGCGAGTCATGATCTCTTGCACCAGCCGATAGCGCAGCAAATCTGCTGGCATGAGAGTCGCGCGGACGCTTTTGGGCGTTACCAGACCAATGGGGCGCTCTTGATCATCGATGACTGGCAAATGACGGATGCGATGTCGCCGCATAATTTGCATTAGCTCAAAGGCATTCCCCAAATCGTCGCGGTGGCGCGTAATCAGGTCAGTTGTCATCACCTGCTCAACTGTCAGGCCAGACAGATTCGACTGCGCCGCAATCTGGCGAATTAAGTCACGCTCTGTGACAATGCCGATGAGTTTTTCCTGCTGTACCACCAGCAAACTGCTATCAGGGCTAGACGCTGATGTCTCTGTCTCCAGCTCACAGGCCAATTGAGTCAACTTCTGGATCGCGGCTATCAGGGGTGTCTCGGCTGAAATGGTGGTGAAGTGACTTTCCACACAGGGATGAACCATCGCTTGCTCTCAGACTCTGTAGATGTCAATAACCGCTAGGACTGTGAGCTATCAGCCACCGCCATCGTTTACTTCATAAACTTTCACAATATAGTCCATCATGAGGTGCGCAGGGGAACGTAGATCTGGAACTCAGACCCTTGGCCCAGCTCTGAACTTACGGTGAGTTGGCCCCCATGTTTGTCAGTCACAATTTGATGGCTGATTGACAGGCCCAAGCCGGTGCCCTTTCCGATTGGCTTGGTGGTAAAGAACGGGTCAAACAGCTTGGCTCGATGTTGTTCGTCAATACCAGGGCCATTGTCGCGAATCCGAATCAACACTTGATTGTTGAGTTTGGTCGTGATGATTTTGACCGTAGCGGCTTCGGGTTTGTGGGTGCGATCGCCCATCATGAGTTCTTGCTCTAACGCATCGACAGCGTTGCCCAGCAGGTTCATAAATACCTGATTCAACTGGCTGGGGTAGCACTCCAACAGCGGCAGCTCGCCGTATTCTTTGATGATGTGAATTTCGGGCCGCTCGGGTTTGGCTTTGAAGCGATGGTGCAAGATCAGCAGCGTACTATCGAGCCCTTCGTGAATATCGACCGCTTTCATTTCCGCCTCGTCTAAGCGAGAAAACGTTCGCAACGATGAGACAATTTGCCGAATCCGCTGACTGCCTAACTGCAATGACTGCAAGATTTTGGAGAGATCCGCGAGCAAATATTCCAAATCAATTTCGGTGATGAAATCAGCTATCTCAGGTGCTGGATTCGGATGATGTTTCTCGTATAAATTCACCAGAGTCATCAAGTCATCCGAATACTCTCGAATGTGGGGAATATTGCCGTAAATGAAATTGACGGGGTTGTTGATTTCGTGCGCAATACCGGCCACCATTTGCCCTAGCCCTGACATTTTCTCGGTCTGCACCAGCTGGGTTTGAGTTTTTTGTAGCGTTTGCAAGCTCTCTTCTAGCTGTGCTGCCTTGGCTCGCGCTACTGCGGCACTTTCTTTCGCTTGCGAGTAAAGCTCAGCCTGCTGAATAGCGATACTGACCTGAGCCGCCAATGACTGCATGAGGTCGATTTCGCTCTCTTGCCAAGCTCGGGTTGTGGCACATTGATGGGCAATCATCAGTCCCCACAGCGAGTTGCCCACCAGCACCGGCACCACAGCATTAGCCCGAATTTGCAACCCTTGCAAGAAGTCGCGGTGACATTCGTTGATGTTCGCCGTTGCCACATCGTCGATCGCCTGCGTGCGCCCCTCCAGGTATAGCGCCGCATATTCTGCCGCAAAGCAGTTGTCAGGACTCTGATGCTCGATCGTCGCAATCCACGGTGCGACCACTGATTCAGTGACGATCTGCCCCTGCCAGTTGGCATCAAAGCGATAGAACAACACGCGATCAGCGTTGAACAGTTGCCGCACCTCCCGCGCCGCCGTGTCGAGAATATCGTCCAAGCTCAGAGACTGGCGAATTTGATTAAAGATCGCGTTGAGTAGGACCTCGCGCTTGGCTGTTTGGCGGTAGGTCGCTCGGGATTCTTTCAACAAATCTTCAGCGATTTTGCGATCGGTGACATCTTCGATCGCGCCCAACAGACCGACGACATGGCCCTGCGCATCATGCATCGGCAGTTTGCTCGTTTCGCGCCAGCTGAGCTGCCCATCGGCCTGTCGCTGCGACTGCTTGATCCGCAACATCGGGGTATCGGTGGCCATCACGCGGCGATCACATTCCAGATACCAGGCCACCTGTTCGTCAGTCCATGGCAGGTCAGCATCGGTGAGACCCACGACGGCGCGGCGATCGGGCAAGCCCGCCATCTCCGCCCACCGTTGATTGCAGCCGAGGTACACCGAGTTGCGGTCTTTCCAAAAAATGTATTGGGGAATGTTGTCAATCACTAACTGCAGAAAATCGACCGACGCTTGAATCGGCTCGACACAGCGCCCCGGCGGTTGGCTGGGCACCGACTCAGTTGCTGGAGGCGAGGCCATCGTCGGATGGGTGGACGACGGTGCTGGGGCGGCGGCGGCCTGGCTGGGCATTTGCGCCCCCACAATCGAGTCAGGATGAGCCTTTAGCTGGGCTACCGTCAAACTGTCTGGCGTCGCCGTCAGCGACGGCTCGGCAGGGGGAAGTGGGTGACTGACACTCACGATGTGACTGACCTGCCCCTGCTGATCGGTGATGGGCGTGTAGGTGGTTGCATACCGCTGACCAATTTCACCTCCCGGCAGCCAATGAACCCGTCGCTCAGCCGTCGCCTGTTGCTGAACGCGACGGAGCGCATCGTCGACTTGCTGCCAATACTGCCGCCAGGGACTGGCCGGTGAATGTGATGAGGCGAAGGCGGCCAGATCGGCATTGGTTTGGCCAACACAGTCTGAGCTCAGCACTGCCAAGCGCTGGGATAACGCCGGACTCACGGCGCAATAGCGCAGCGCGTGATCGTAGACCGCCATGTCCTCTAGCGATCGCTCAACGAGTTGCTGGAGGGCAGTTGTGAGGATCAAACTAGCATCAGCAGCGGCAGACATAGGCGTTCGTCGAACTTTTAATCGTTCGGGCGGTGATCAATATCATCGATAGAGTACCCAGCCATCCGACGGGAGAAACGATTTGCTCTCCGCCCCCGCTCAGGCAATGCTGCCCCGTTTCCGCGCTTCTTTAAAGGAGGTGCCGACATTTTGCAAACCGGCGCGAATCATCTCGCGTTCTAGCAGCGCAAAAAATCGGCTGCGATCGCCGCCGCGCACGACTGCATGATTGTGGGCTTCGGCCAGTGCGATCGGGTAGCCATAGCCCTTTTGCACCTGGGTGATCACCATTTCTAGCGCCGCGTCGCGGCGCGCCACATCGAGCGCCACCCAGGCGGGCAGCTCAATGCGAGCAAGTTCGGCACCCACGTGCAAATAGCAAAAATAGATGTGATGTGGCCCATAGTCCGCCAAAATATTGACGGAACTGCGCCACAGCGGGCCGCGCTCGCCTGGAGCTAAATGGGTGGAGTAAAGAGCGACATCGCGCAGCGGCTCAAACACCTGGCAGGGGGCCAAATCGCGCTGGGCGGCACAATGGGTCAAGCAGTCGGGCACCTCAAACGGGCAGCTCTGCAGCCGCAAAAAGTTCAGCGCTTCGCCGCTGCGCGAGGCACTGACATAACCCACCAGGGGCACGCCCGCCGCCTGCAACTCATCCCAAGCGGCCAAAATGGGGGGCAAGATGCGATCGCGGGCGTCATGGGGCAAGTCTTCTAAAAACCAGTAGATTAAGGAGCCATCCGTCAAGGCGAGGGTAGGCACCGAGTCAACAGTCGCTGACTCCGCGCCTATCGTGAGGGCCAGATCGGCCAGAGCTTGGGCTTCGGAAATGGTGCGGCGATGGCCCATCCATTCTTCAGTGCGAATGCCCCACTGGCGAGAAATGTAGAGGTCTTCGGGACGATAGACCACCTCAGGCAGACTGTCTAACAGCGGAAAGCGGCCCTGACCATAGTGCAGCACCACCCGACCCACGTTGAGCAGATAGCAGTAGGCAATTTCGTGATGGCTGGGGGAAATCTGCGACCCATCGGTGGCCAATACGGTATGAGCAGCGGGCGCAGCCGCAATCGCCACCCGCGTATCTAACGGTTCTATCGGCGTCGCGATGGCGAAGGGGATGCGATCGTGCCAGGCTTCTAGGCGCTCGATCAGCTCTGCCTGGTGGGCCTGAGCCTGCTCCATCAGCGTATTAGCAATTTTGACGCGGCGTCCGGCAGCTTCGGCTTCTTCTTTAAGGTGATGACTAATGCCCTGCATTTGCTGGGCGAGCTTCATCAAATCCAACATGGCAGTGCTCTGATGGCGCCTAGAATCCGCTTCCAGGAAAGCGGGTGAATCGTCGACCGTGAGCTCCTAAACCAGATTCCCAAAGTTGGGCTGAAGCCCGACCACACCTGACCAAAGCTCAGAGTATGCCAAGCAATAACGGGTCCAAGAACCCGGTTTCTATCAAAAACTGGCCGCAGACTGTTGACCGGTTCCTAGAAGCCGGGTTCTTCAGGTGAGATATGTTTTCTTTGGGATGACTCTTAGGCCGCAGCCTGCCACCCTGAGAACTCACGTACTAATTGAGATAACGATAGCAGATGGATGCGGGAATCGATCGCGGCGCGTGCCCTTTCAGCGGCAGTGTTGTAGCCCCAATCGGCGAGGAACAGCACAATATCCTGCAAGTCATCCACAGCTTTGACTTTATCCAGTGTTTTGAGGCGATCTTCGACAAACCAAATGGGCACCGGGCCGCTGACCTCAGCGGCGGACGACTGCCGGAGCTGCCTCAAGGTGTCAGTTTTAGGCTGGTTGATCTCTTTGCCAATGATTTGTTCGCGGGGCAGATCTACCCCCGCTTGAGCCAGCAGGGCCTGAATGAATCGCCCTTCTTTAGTCGAAATAATGATGGGAAAAATACCGGCGGCGATCGCCCCCTGTAGCCGATCAATCACGCCGGGATAAAAGCGATGCAGACTCAACCAGCTGTCTAAATCGGTCTTGATCCAGTGATCACGGACGCCATCTACTGCGGCCATCGCCACATCAGGCTGCAGGGAGGTGTCTGCCAATAGCGCTTGCACCAGGGTAGGCCAGTGGTCTAAAACCGCCTCAGCGCTCACGCCTTGCTGCAGCGCGTGGAGCAGCAGCGGCATTTCCCAACCGGTTTCAATCACTGGCCGCAGGGGATAGAACTGTGCGGCTAAGCCCTCGGGTGGCGCTGATTCCGCATCGAGAAACAGCTGGCAATAAGCTCGCCAAGAGGTCTGAAAATATTCGATCAGGCCATCACACAGGACACCGTCAAAATCTAAAGCCAAGATGGCGGGGGCGGTCATGGGCAGTCAATTAGGCGGGTTGAGCACGACAAATGAACTGGAGGCTGTCATCATTGAGCGGCTGAGTTCTGAGGCTGAAAGCGGTTCAGCCGCCAACTAGCTTTCCGGCGCGGGCGCGGTCATGCCCATACCGTCAAGCTGCCGAGTTTGATTGATGACGCGCTCTAGACCGGGCCGCCGCCATCACTGCTGCCGCTACGGCTGGTCAGCAGAACGATCAGGCCCGTCTCACTGGGTTCATCACTACAGTACCGCGCCCAAACCATGGCAAACTCATGAACTAAACAAATAAGCCACCCTATCCTCCCGAGCCCATGCTGCGGAGTACAAGGTGGCTAGTCGCCGCCAGATTTGGGGAGCAATGATGCCCCACCGTTAAACCGCCGCCGTTTGTGAGGTCGCTGGTTAACCCGCAGCTTGGGCCGGCTGCTGAGCCACACTGGTGCTAGCCGTCGATGTGGCCGCTGTTTCCGGCTCAATATTGACAAACTCAATATGATTGACCAACGTGGTCACAAATGCAAACAGCAAAAAGGGTAAAGACAAGACCAGGATTAAGCCCACTGAGACCAAGGCATACAGGGGTTGGCGGGCACCCATCAGACCCATCGAAGCCGCCAAACTAATGAGCAACACCACTAACCAGGCAATCACCTGACCATAGATATCGCCAAAAGTCAGCGTGCAGTTAAACCGATACCGTTGTAGCTTGTCCATAATCTCTCTGAGATAAACGCTGGCTATTTTCAGGATATTAAGTCTCACCTCAGAAAGCAGAGTTTCTCAACATATTTGCAAATATTGCAGCAAACGGTTACATAGGTTGATACAGTTTTGCCTCCTTCCCGTCGGCGCAGAAAACCTACTCCACGCCGATCGCCTCGGGGCGCAGTCACGGCTCAGTTAGGTGCCGATCAGCCGTCAGCGGCCTACCGCTATCTCGTCTTCTACAAGCCCTACGACGTGCTGAGTCAGTTCACCGACAGTCAAGGCGATCGCGCCATGCTCAAAAATTTCATTGATGTGCCGGGGGTTTACCCGGTGGGTCGCCTTGATCGCGACAGCGAAGGGCTGCTGTTGTTGACCGATCATGGCCGCCTGCAGCATCGCTTGAGCAGCCCCCAATACGGTCATCCCCGCACCTATTGGGTGCAGGTCGAGCGCCAACCGGATGCAGCGGCTCTGCAGCAGCTGCGTCAGGGCGTTGAGATTAAAGGTCAACGCACGCGACCGGCGCAGGTGACCGGTTTGCCGCAAGCACCCACCCTGCCGCCGCGGCAGCCCCCCATTCGCTATCGCAAATCAGTGCCCACTAGCTGGCTGGAGCTGGTGCTGACCGAAGGTCGCAACCGTCAGGTGCGGCGCATGACAGCCGCCGTAGGGCATCCCACTTTACGACTGGTGCGGTGGGCGATTGGCAGCTTAACCCTGGCCGGTTTGACTCCTGGCGATTGGCGATCGCTGACCCCTGACGAAGTGCAGCAGCTCTTAGCTGAAAATTTGCCGCCGTAAACCTGGCCCCCCAATCACAGGCAGGCATCCTCTGGTCAGGCTCCAATTGTCGGCATTTCCGGATTTTGGCTGCCGGATTGGGAAATTTCTTAGTATGTTTGGTGTGAGCGATCGTTTGAATCTGAATCGTGTGGCATTGAAATAGTTGATGCACCCAATTGCCTGATGAATCCGGTTGCCAGGTGCAGCGCAGCTCACTGGCGATTCTTCGGGTAAGCTATGGGGATAAAACTTTTCGACTGCCTCGCCAGATAGCAGCTTAGGTTCCTGGCCATGTTTGTCTGTCCGCACTGCCAATTCGAAAACCCAGCTCAAAATCGTTTTTGTCAGCAATGCGGCAATGCTCTGAAAGGACTGCGAGCTGTGATCACGCCAACCCGGAGCGGCGAGCGTTATCCCCAATCGCCGCTGCCAGGAACGGCTGTTGCTGGTGCGGTGGCGATCGCCGCCACGCCCGAAGCCGCCGCCGCTTCACCGCAGGTCGCGCAATTGCTCACCGCCGATCAGCGCTTGCGGGGAGAGCCGCGCTATCAGCTCCGCCAGCCCACCGCTGCCGACACCCCGTTAGACACGGCAGAAATCCTGCTCAGCCTCTTAGATTGTGAGCCTGCGAGTGACTCACCCCTCATGCAGTTACTCGACAACGCCAGCGAAGAGGTCGATGATGAGGCGTTAGTCGAGCGCTTGCCCACAGCGGCCTTGGCCTACTGGCAGTTGCAAGATCAGTTTTTTCCGATGGTGCCTGAGCTGCAGGCTGCTTGGCGGGAAAGTGAGCTGACGGTGGTGGTGGTAGAAGATCGCTCTACCTGGCAGACTCTCTCAGCGCTGCTACAGTCTGGGGAAGTTGAGCCCCTCGAGCTGGTGCATTGGTGCTACGAAATCTTGACGCTGTGGGATGCCTTGATCGCCGTCGAGGCCGAACCCAGTCTGCTGGAACCCAACAACTTATGCGTTGATGATGATCAGGTGGTCTGTTTACAGCGTCTCATCTTTAACGCGGGCGATCGCCAATATACTCTGCAAGATTTAGGGCTGCTTTGGCAGTCACTCCTGCAAGAGCTGGCCTATGAGCTGCCGGCGCTCACGACCCTGGCCGACCAGATGACGGCGGGTGACATGACGGCGCTGGCATTGGTGAAAGCGCAGCTAGCCGATATTGCCGATGAGCTGCAGGGCCTGCCGATTAGCCCGCTTGATCCCGACGCCGCTGTGCCCTCCGGCCCAGAAGCGGTATTGCCCGCTCCCGATGCGGTTCTCGACCCCGTGGTGACGGGAGCTGCCGGCATACCGCTGCCACCGCTCTCAGAAGATGACGCCGCGCCGCTGGTGGTGGACGACCTGCTGTTGGCTGACGAGTTAGACGGCTTGGCGGGCGAAGACGATCTAGCGGTGCCATCGTCGGAAGATGGTCAGAGTGATCTGCCCACCATGGCCCTCCCGATGAAGCTCTATCGGTTAGACGAGGTTGGGCGCACCCATATTGGGCGGCAGCGATCGCATAACGAAGATTCGTTTTTTGCGGAGACTCAGCTCAAGCGTACTGATAGTCCTGTGGGTACCCAGCTCCAGGCGCGCGGTCTCTATATTCTGTGTGATGGCATGGGCGGGCACCTTGGCGGTGAGGTGGCGAGTGCCTTAGCGGTGCAGACCCTACGCGATTACTTTTTAGAACATTGGGTCGCGGAGCTGCCCGATGAAACCGTCATCAAGGACGGCATCTTGCAGGCAAATCAGGCCATTTTTGAGCAAAATGAGTCGGAAGATCGGGCCGGTAATGCCCGCATGGGTACCACCTTAGTCTTGCTCTTGATCGCTGATCATCAGGCGATCGTGGCCCATGTGGGGGATAGTCGCCTCTACCTCTGCACCCGGCAAGGGCTCACGCAAATCACGGTGGATCATGAAGTCGGGCAGCGCGAAGTGAATCGCGGTGTCGAGCCCGCGATCGCCTATGCCCGTCCCGATGCCTACCAACTTACTCAAGCGCTAGGCCCGCGCAACAACGACGATGTCGCGCCGACGATTACGCCATTCCCGATTACCCAAGATACGCTGTTACTCTTGTGCTCCGACGGCTTAAGTGACAATGACCTGCTCGAAAGCCACGTCAAATCACACGTGGAACCCATGCTGCGATCGCGCGCCGACCTGGATGAAGGCATCGCCAATCTGATTGATCTCGCGAACGAACACAACGGCCATGACAACATCACCGCGATCGGCGTCCGGGTCAAACTCCGCCCTAACCTAGAAGCTGCACAGTCGATGGCAGAGTCAACCAATTCAGTCAATCCACCGAGTGAGCCAACCGTTCAGACTGATTAGGCACGATCTCCAGCTGTCATTTAATCCGGTCAATATACATAGCCAAAATCACCCTCTGAACAGCTTTTTAACTCCGACTTCCGACTGCTGTATTCCGGCTGCTGCGATAGAGGCTCAGCCTGTCGTTGACAGAATCCGGAACGCAGTTTTCTTGCTCTAATCACGGATACTAGTGGCGGATTCTACGGGCTTTTTAGCACGGTAAGCCCGTAGAAAAACATCAACGGCACTGTTGGCGATTCGCTCAATCTCTTCTGAAGTTACAGAAAGCTTGACTTGGAAGAGACATTTTTCAAATAGGTCAGCCTTGCAAAGCTGAGCAAACTGGTGCGTAGCCATATCCAAATCGTCAATTTCTAGCTCGCCTTTAGCAACCGCGCCCGCTAATAGCTGAACCATCCGGCGTGAGGCCAAGTCTGGGCCAGAATCATAGAAAGTACGAGCTAAGGCTGGAAAGCGAGTGGCCTCAGCAAGGGCTAGCCGATAGATTCCTTGAACAAAAGAGGACGGGCCGATTTTCACATAGTTGTGAGCGATTTCTCGCAGCACTGTTTCAATGTCCGCAGATTGATTCTTAACGGTAAAGATTAGTCCCGCCTGTTTACGACACTCGGCTTCAACAAAGGCAATGAAAAGCGTTTCCTTATCAGGAAAGTAGTTATACAGCGTTCCTTTTGATACGCCTGCGGCACGGGCAAGCTTGTCAGTACTCGCTCCCTCATATCCCATCTCTAGAAATACGCTGCGCACGCCCGCCAGAATTTGCTGTGCCTTAGGGCTGGTTATATCGATTGTGCGCGGAATGGCCATCTAGTTTTCCTGACTGAACTGTTTAGTCATTTGACAACACTCTACCATGTGCGTTATCAGTTGAATATGACTGAACTGTTCGGTCATTTCTGATTGTGCTCACCCGCCCCTTCTGGGCAAACTGCTTTGCCTGAAAGGGGCTTGCTTCGAAGGTATAGGCAAGCTTTTCAAGGCTCAAGCAAGCTATCTTTCCGGAGTCGACAAGCCTTTTATACCTTTTGATATAGATGGGCAAGTCTCAACCATCCTAGAGTGACACCAATAGTTCAAAATGACCGAACGGTTCGGTCATTTTGAACTGCAAATCTAATTTAAGACAACCATTACAGAGGATTCAAACCCATGAGTGACTATTCAACGATTCGCATTTTTACAAAGCCAGGATGCCCCTACTGTACGAATGCTAAGGCGGTGCTAGATGAAGCGGGTCTACCGTATGTTGAGTACGATGTGAAGGCCAGCCAGCGTAATGCCGATAGCAGTATCTATGCTTCGGGCGTTGCCACCGTGCCGCAAATCTTTTTTGGCGACTATCACATCAATGGCGCTGAAGATTTGGCCGCGCTTCAGCGCACAGGTCGCTTGACTGAGCTAGCACAGGCGACAGCGGGTCGTGATTTGGGCCTCGACGCGCGCTCTGATGCTGAGCTCGCACACGGCGCAGAAGATACGCTGTTGCGCGAGTATATTCCAGCTAGCGATGGCTCTCGCGATGACGATCCTGAAGCTTGGCCGCTACTGCGCTTTTATCAGCAGTTCTTTGGGTTCTGGCCAAACTGCTTTGAGTACATGCACCAGTGGCCTCAGGCGTACAAGCTGTTTGTGTACTGCCACAATATGTCGGCGGTGAAAATGGCCAAGGAAATCATCGGTGACACAGCGATGTATGCAGTCGGTTTTGCGACCTCTAACGCTCACGGCTGCAACTATTGTCAGGTTCATACTGCAGCCACTGGAGACAACAAATCTGTGGGCGTAGTCAAGCAGCTTAAGGCGGCCCAAGCAGGTGATTTTGGCGGACTCATTGGCCCCTTTGAGGTGACGCTAGCGGAGTTGGCAGCTGCAGCGACGACGAACCAGGTCACGCCTGAGCTGATTGCCCGCATTCATGAATTGGCTCCGCAGAGTCGTGGGCCTAATCAGGATGCTGCCAAAAACATTATGGGCACCAGCCTGATCGTGGCATCCTTGGGCTATCTCAATGTCTTTAACGATCTGACCAGTGTTGAGATTGAAGGCGACTGGATGCAGCAAGGACAGGAAGTTGGCATAGAGGCTGGCCGTCATGGCTCGGGCACGGCTAATCCTTCTAATCTGGACTATGACATTCCTGAAGGTGGCCCTTCGATTCCGGAGCTGTTGGGTCAATATGAAGCGGCAGTGGGTGACTTGGATGCTTATGTCGAGCGCGAGTTTGGGACGATGCCCATCTGGTTCGAGACATTTCCAGCACCCGTGCGTAAGCACCATGCCTATCTCTATGGCGAGCTGTTGGGCGATCACCCCCCCACACTGTTCTCTGCGGAACTCAAGCATTTAATGCTGCGGGTCTCTGCGATCACTCGCGATCACGATGCGCTGGCCGCCAATGAAGCTTTCATGGCTCATCACAACAGCAAAGACAGTACAGCAGTGCTCGATCGCATTCGCCTTTGCTTCGCCGTAGCGACCGGACATGTTGAAGCAGACGGTGTCTTCACCGCTCGGGAGAAAGCTGCGCTGCAGCTGGCTTGGGTGAGTGCGCAACAGCCGTTAACCACCCCACGTCGATTTATTCAAAGGGTGATCGATACGTTCGAGTCAGTAGAGCTGGTTCATCTGATCACCGTATGTTCGATGGGTTCAATGATTCAACGTTTCACGGCTATTGCTCAGCTTGAGATGACGTCTGAAGTTGCACTCTTTATGAATAAGCACGGTCTGGAGACTCAGTCACTGGCGCTGCGTTATCCGATGCCGATAACTAGCCTGTTAGGACACTCATCATCAGCCTTTGAAGCCGATAGAGCAACCGCCACCGCCACCAGCCTCAGCGGCTCTAACCGCTGAGGTCGGGCGGGCTAGCAGTGCGCTAGATTTGTGGATGTTCTTTTTTCTGAAGCTCGTGCCCTCAAAGCCAGCTAACGACCCTAGCCATAGGTCCAGAACATCACCCACTGTTGTCTTAGCTCGCTGCTCTCGTTTCGGACCTTTACCTGTAGACTTCACGCTGTAGAGGACGATCAGAGATTATCCTCTACAGCGTGATGGGCGCGATCGGTTCGATATTGGGGTCATGCCCGCCGACCTGATTAGTCCGCAAAATCCACACGGTGGCACCGTACTTCAGAAAGGCTCGTACTACGGTATCGCTGGCTTTACGCGGCAGCAGTGTACGCCAGCTGGTGAGGCCCATCATCAGATTTTCCAGGGGTTTATGTTCCAACGTCGTGCCCAGGTTGAATTCGTTGGTTTCCCAATCGGCACGAGTCTTGCCGAAGGGCTGCAGAGCCTGCTTCAAGTCTTTGCCAAAGATCATTAACTGTTGAAACCGCTGCGCCTGGTCTGGATGCGCGGCTGCCCAGTGCTGCAGTTGTGCTGCTTGCACCCCCATCGCCTGCCCCAGCTGTCGCACCGCCGCAAACAAGGCCTGATTGGAATCTTGCGAGCAGTTATTGGCCGGGCCGACATAGGTAGCGCCGGTGCCATCGCCAATGCGATATCGCGCTGTCATGGCCATTAAAAAGCTTTCCATATAGTGCAGGGCCGACTGGGGTGCCTGGTCGAAGTCAAAATCTTCGGTAAAGCAGGGGAGTTTAACCACCATGTCGCAGGTGGGGCGGTTGCCCAGCCAGCCCCTTTGGCGATCGCCCAGGTAGCGCGACCAGTGCAGGGTGCCCGCCACCAGACCATCCGTATTTTGGGTATAGACCTGGTAATAGCAAATATCAAACCGCAGTTCGTCCGCCAGCGGATCGCGCTTGACTTCCGCCACGCCAAAGGCAAAATGGCCGAAGAAAATGGGCGTCGCTGCTGCCGGTTCTTTTTGAGGGCCGCCGATACCGCCATAGGTGTGTAGCATCAGGGCGCGATCGCCCACTTGCCAATCGCCCACCGCCGCTTGAATGGCAGCGGCAGTGCCGTTGTCGCGGGTCGTTCCTAACACCGATGAGGTTTGCCCTTTTTTCGCGGCGATGCCCTCCCAAGTTTCTTGGCGAATGTGACGGTAGACGTTCTTTTCGCCAAAGATGACGCGATCAGGCTGCAGCCGCATCAACCCTCGTGGCATCCAGGCTTGCACGACAAACTGCCCCGCTGCGTTCAGAGCGCCATAGACATACCATCCCTGTTCATTGCTGGGCGAATTTTCGATGTGGTTGAGGGTTGAGGGATAGCTGCCATAGTCTTTTGCCACAATCACTGGTGGCGTGCTCATCACCGTTGCGGGGCCGTCAAACTGGCGAGTCACGGCATTGAAGTGGCGCACGCGATACTGATCGGGGGCGATCGGGGCGATGAACTGCACCAGCGCGTAATAGCGACCGGTGATTTCGACCGGCTGGTAGCGCGTATGCAGGGCCACCGTGTCATCATCCGCTGATCGCACATCAATTGCCGTCAACATCACCGTGATGTCATCTACCGGGTGACTGCCCGCTAAGGATTCGAGGGGATCGACCTGCCGCCACCGGTTAATGCGATCGGGCAGCACCATGCCGCCAAACTTACTGTTATATTCCGCATCAGCGCTGAAGTTAACGTCACGGGTCACCGCTTTGACCAAACGCTGCACTTGCGGCAAATCGCGCTGCCAGCGTAGGGGCACCGTTTGCCCGACCAGGTGCGCGTAGTCCGGCGGCGCGTGGGAGACTTCGATCAGCACGCCTCGCACCTGCGATCGCGCTGCTTTAGCAGGCAAAATTAATCGCCCCATCCACTCGCCAATCGGCTGATATAGGGCCGGATCAGGCGGCGGGCCAAGCGGGTAAAAACTCGGCTGGCAAAATGGTAGCTGGCGATAAAGACTGTAGTTGCTCGGCTTCGCTGGTTCCAGGTCTTTCCCTGTTTCCAGATCACCGCAGAGAATCGCGTTGATGGTGTCAATCGTTTGCTGTAGGGCCGTGCGGCCATCCGCCAGAATCACCTTGGGATCAAACACGCCCCCCGGCACATTGTGACCGACCGGCCCCATCGGAATGATTGTAATTTTGCCCAGCCGCTGGGCCCGGTTCCAAAACGATAGGGGAAAAAGCTTCCACCGGCCCGGAAACATCAGGGGGCCAAGGCGCTCAACATCATCTTTTTCACCCACCAGATGGTGCAGATGCTCTAGTTTGAGAAAGTTACTGTTGGCGCTGATCACCCCACCGATAGAAATGACATCGATCGGGGCGGCAATGGCGCGCTTTAAGAAGGGCGCGTTGGCACAAGACATTTGACCGCCGCCACTATAGCCAATGAAGGTGACCGGGGTGCCACTGCCCAGGCGATAGCCATTTTTGAGCAGGCCGCTTAGCACAATTTGCGCAATCCCCTGGTTATAGAGGGGGCCGTAGCGGCGATCGGCAGAGACGCCCACAATCAAAACGTTGCGGATGTTGACGATGAGCCCCAGCAAACTGGCCGGGTTGGCAAACCGCAGCTGGTCGGCATAGCGCCAAAAAAACGACAGCGTTCGGTCTTCATCCAGCGGCTTATTCATCACGGAGTAGGGCATGATGCCCCGCACTAATGCCACCCCGGCAGGCAGCGCCGGGGCCAACGCATCCAAAAAGTCTTCGACATCGGGCAAATACTCATAGCTCGATTTGCCAATGCCATCGAGGTACACCACATACCGATCAAGGGTGTCGGTGTCAGCGATCGGTTCGGCCAGTTCCCCAGCATTATCGATCGCGTTGACTTCATCCTCATACCAACCGGCCCACCAGCCCAGCGTTTCGAGGGGCGCCAGCAACCCCGCGACGATGACAGCGACGATCGCAATCCACACCAGGTTGAGCACCAGCTGCAACAGCTCGGGCAAGTTGCCAAACCACCCAAACCACCATTCCCGCACGGGTCGCAACAGCACCAGCACGATCAGCGTCAGTACGGTCATCGCGATCAGCCCGAGAGCCGTTTTCAACAGCGGGCTATCGCTGCGTTCCGCCCCTTTAGTGACCGTGGGCTGAGCTGTGGCCGTCGTGATCGCTTCGCCAAACCCCACAGCGGCCAGCGGCGACCCATTGTCACCGGCAGATAGACTGATCGGCAGCGCCGTTTGCCGTTCTTGCTGAACGGTGTCGAGCCGCTGTTGCACCTCTGATTTGAGTTCATCGGTCGAGGCGGCAATGCGGTCTTGAAAGAGGGTGACGATCTCTTGGCGTTCGGTTTTGAGATCGACTCCGGCTGCCGTATCTTCTAACCACTGGGTCAGGGCGGCGATCGGGCGACCAATGGTTTGTTCAATAATTTGCAGCGCCAGCCAGCCAACCGCCACATAGCCAAACGCGCCGGGAATGTTTGTTTCTGTCACGGCCCCAAAGCCCACCACCATGGCTAGCAGGTGCCACACCGACAATAAAGACAGCAGGGGAACGCCCAGGTAAGGTAGCGCGCCTAAAAAACTAAATAGCAGGGGCGCATAGGACAGCCCGAGCACCGTGATCAGAGCGCTCAGGGAAACACTGATGGACCACGGCACTAACGTAATCAGCCAGGTTGACCCCACCAGCGCCAAAAAGCCCCCGACAAACAGCAGGGCGTTAATCAACAGGCTCATCACAAACCGCTGCGGCTTGACCTGATTGAGAAATAGAATGACGCACTGGCCAATGCTGCGCGACAGCCCCGCCAATACCACAATCAAGAGCGCCAGCCACAGGGCTATCGGGAAGTGGCTCGCGATGCGAAAGGCGGCACCGTTGAGGGCAAAGACGTAACCGACAATTTCCCAAAACTGGTCGAGCATAGGGCGGATTTACGACGACGGTAGAAACAGCCAGGCGAACGGTGATCCAGTCTAGCCCGGAGCGCAATAGAGCAAAAATACTGCCTGGCGATCGCGGCAACCACCCTTTAGACCCATTCTTTGACAAGTTGTTGCACAATCCGCCCGCCCGTTGGCTGAAACTAGAGTGACGTCGGGGTGGGCGATCGCTGCTCAGTCATGAGGATGTTTTGTATAGCGGAATTCGGAATTCGGAATTCGGAAGTCGGAATTAATAAAGCCGATCGGATGGTGATTTTAGCTATCTGGGGTGACCTGATCAAACTGCTGTAGTGGCGGGGGCGGCGGGGCCACAATTTCGAGGGGCGATCGCGTGCGAGGGTGGTGCAACCGCAGCCGATGGGCATGCAGCCAATAGCCACAGTCTCCCGGCACCGGCACGACTCCCTGCGGGTCAGTCACCGGATAAGGCTGGCCGCCCGGCGCATACAGTGGATCACCCAGCAATGGGTGACCGGCCGCCGCCAGATGAATGCGAATCTGGTGGGGGCGTCCCGTAAAAATCGTCACGTCTAGCAGTGTGTGCGCGTCACAGCGGCTCACCACGCGGGCCTCGCTGCGAGCCGGTTTGCCTGTGGGCGTGGCGGCATGCACCGTGCCCAACTGAGGGTAAGGCACTGGCCCAATGGGCGTGGTCATCACCCATGTGTCAGGCAACTCACCGAGACCAACCAGCGCTCGATAGGTTTTGCGCAGAGCCATGGCGGGGGCGGTTTCAGAGGACGTTTCATAGGTCGACCGGCGCATCTGCCGACTCAGCTCCGATTTGGCTAGGGGCGATCGCGCCCACAGCATGACTCCCGACGTCCCCCGCCCCAAGCGATGCACTGGACTCAGCCGCGGATCGTCGTAGCGCTGTCTGAGCTGATGTAGCAGCGTATGTTCTAAAAAGCAGCCGCCGGGTAAAACGGGTAAGCCTGAGGGTTTGGCGATCGCCAGAAAGTCATCATCTTCGTAGAGCACAGCAAACTCCAGCGGCACTACCGGTTCTTGCCAAGGGGGACGATGATAGGCCAGTTGCTGGCCGGGCTGCAGCGGCTGCTCCGCACGACCGAACTCCTCATCGACCGTCACCTGCCCTGCCTCAATCCGCTGCTGCCAATCGGCTCGACTCGAATGGCGATACCGCTGGGTGTAATAATCCAGCACGGTTTGGCCCATGGCTGTCGCCGGAATGCGATCGCGATAAATCCAGCCCTGATTCATGCGCCCCCGCCCCCGTGTGAGCGTAGCCAAAGGCTCTGCGCTTGCACTACATTCCCAGGCCAAAAGCCTTTTCTGTCAGGGTTTAGCGCTGCCAAACCCCTGCCGACAAGACATGGTTTTTCCACACCACTCTGCCAGTCCCCCTTGCCCCGTCGCCCCCTTGCGCCCCTGCGCGGCAAGCGCGCCCTCACAACACCGACAACTGCTCGCCCGAAGATCGCTCTTGCATCACCCGTTCCACATCGCCACGACGATACAGGGGGCGGTTCTTGCGTTTAGAAAAGCGACTTTCGATCTGGGCATCTGTCAAAATCTGCTGCGTCACCGGGGCCGAACATTGCAGCAGCGTCGCTGCATCCTTGAGACGAATCCACTGGCGGCCAAAGCGGGCAATCAGCCCCGCCTCATCTTCGGACTGAATCTGTTTGAGTAGCAGCTCAGCCAATAGCCAGCAGGCCAGGGTATCAGCGCCAGCCCGGTGTGAGGTGCCAACATCAAAACCGAAATGTTTCACCAGATTCGGCAGGCTGCGAGAGGGCAAGTCAGCCAGCAGCAATCGTGAAAGCAGGACCGTACACAGCTGAGCGGCCTGTGGCCGCGTGAACGTATGGTCGAGTTGGCGATATTCGGCCTGCAAAAAGCGATAGTCAAATTCCAGGTTGTGAGCGGTTAAGACGCCAGCCTCTAGCCGTTCTAAACAGTCAGGCCACACCGTTTCGGGAAAGCGCCCTTGCGAAACCATCGACTGGTCGATGCCGGTGATGCGGGTAATCATGGCCGGGACGCGTACGCCGGGATTAATCAGGTGGGTCTCTTGATGCAAAATACCGGCCTCTAAGCTGGCCTGCAGCACCGACACTTCAATGACGCGAGCCCCGCGATAGGGCAATGAGCCGGTCGTTTCCACATCGACGACGGTCAGCGGTGATTGACTCACCTCGCGATAAAAGGCCAACAGGTCTTTTGACAAGAGGGCCGATTGGCCTTGATATTTTTTGGGGGTTGCCATGCAGGTATGCGATCACCCAGCCTTCCTAAGATACACGGCTGTCTGGGATTCTGCTGACCCTTGATTGATCCCAGTTTTGCAAAGTTGCGCTACGGGTTGGGGCTCCCCCGCTGTCGCTGCCCCCTTCGCCAAGGAGGCGACACACTTTTTTGAAATGTCGGCCAAATTCAGCGAATGGGTATGACGTCAATCACCCGAGCCGCCGGTAGCGCCCAGGCAGCATTGAGGAATGGATCGCGACCCATTCCTACCAGGCCAGGCCAGCGAGTCAGGTGTTTTCCCACCCAAGATCGGGCAAGTTAAAGACATCACTCTCTCTAGCATCACAGTCTTCAAGACTGCGGCGGTTGCCATGAGTTCGCTGTTAGACAAACTGCTCCATTTCGCGATTGGGCTCGGCGTTGGCGTCCTGTTTTGGGCCGGGTTAGAGCGCTATCACCGAGCGGCGGCGCGGGTGATTAATCCGCTAGTGTTTCTCTTCATGGTGGTGTGGGGTGCCAGCGGCTTGTTTCTGTTTCGCCAGTTGGGCATCCCGCTACTCAGCCATACCGCCTTTTACATGGCCATACCCGACTGGGATCTGCCCCTCTATAAATTGACCAGACTCCGGTTTCTCATCCATCGCAGCTGGCCTTTTCACTCTGTGCTGATTCCCCTGTTGCTGCTGGGCCTGTGGTTATGGCTGAGTCGCCGACCGGGGTTGAACCGCTGGCAGCGGGCTGGGCTGAGTACATTACGAGATGGCGCGATCGGCTTGTCGGTCGGCATGAGCGCTCACCTCATTTGGGATGCGCTGTTGTCTTCTACCCGCCGAGGCTTCTACATCCACGGATTCAGCCGGGGAACTTCGTTGCTGTGGTTGCTGATTAATCTGACGTTGGGCCTCGGTGTGCCCTTGGTGATTGCGAGGGCGCTCAGCCGCACTGGCCCCGTGAGTTCGGGTGAGTGAGCGCGATCGCCAACTGTTAGCCCCCCTACACAAAATTCAAAGTGGATATTTCGATAGAGGAATTGAGTCATGCGAGCCCTTTATTTCATTGCGGGTCTAGCCTTGATGCTGTTGGGCATCTACTTCTTAGGCCAAAATGTTATCTTCACTACCCATGCCTATCCCTGGTGGCGCGGCATTGCTGCTGACCTTTCCGTGATTTCTTTGTGCATCGGCATTGTGATGGCCATTTTCCTCAACGGCGATGCCAAAACACTCGGCTGGATTGCCGTCGGCTTTGGTATCGTTTGCGTCTTTGTCAGTAGCCGGGCAATTTTGAACCCGACCAGCCTTTGGCAGTTTTTTCTCGCCTTTGCTTCGATGAGCGCCGGTTACAAGATGATGACTACTCGACGCAGCCCGTTTTGAGCCAGCCGACTCGGCTGGTCGGCTGCGATCCGAGATCGCGGGGCTGGCCTCATTGGGCTTGGTGGCAGTGTCTGATGCGGGAGTTTTGAGCGCGCGCCCCAGCGGCCTAGTGAGCAAATTACTCGGGATGGCTGAAAGGGTGAGCTGATAAGCCTTTCCATTCCCAATTCTGACCGCCGCATTCTGAATTCTGCTATATCCTTAATCGCAGTCCTCGCATCGGGCGGGATGTCGGTCATATTGAGGAGCGTTTTTCCAGGGTGGAGAGTCTCGAACCGGCCACGGTGGTTTTGCAAATCGTTGATGTGACCTTGACCGACGACGATCGCGATCGCATCGTGCAAAAGTTTTGGGATGATCTGATGCAGCTAGAGATCACCCCTCGGGCCACCATCACCGCCCTGCCGCAGACTGAGCCGGCGGTGGCGCGTTGGGGGCTAGAGGTGCATTTGGCCGAGCCCGACCAGATGGTCACCTGGGTCAAAGATATGAGCGAGCGCCTAGACGTAACCCCCGCCGAAATCCGCCTTACTTGCACGATTGATCGCCTGCGGGTGCAAACCCAAACCGATTCACCAGAACAGCTATTAGCAATGATCCCGGCGCTCCGAGCGATTTTGCCCGCCCCGCAACTTTTGCAGGCGCGGGCGCAGCTCTACGCTCAGCGGGGGGGCGAAATTACACCAGTGGAGCGAGCGAACCTCGAGCTGTTGCGACATGACCTGGAGTTCTCCCCTGAAGCGATGGAGGCGATCATCCAGAAAGCGCTAGGCCCCTATGGCGATCGCCAGGCCAAGCTCGATAAATATCGTGAGGTGCTCAGTGCCGAAATCGAGCGTCAGCCGATTCCCCTTGACAACACCACTCACCTCGAACTGCGCCGCCTTTATCAGGTCTTAGGCCTATCGCAGGCTGATGTGGAGCCGATTAATCAAGAGTATATTGCGCGCATCAAAGCCGAAGCTACCCACCTGCAGGAGCAAGAAAAGGCGGCCCGAGCGCAACAGGAAACGCAACGCCAGGCCGAGGTGACCCAACAACAGGTGGTCGTGCGGCAAGAGTATGCCGAGCTTTATCGCCAGGAATACGCGGCGGCGATCGCCCATACGCCATATCCGACCGACTTTGATCGCGGTCGCTTGAAGCAAGCCTGCGCCGACTGGCAGCTCGACCCCGAAGTGGTTCGCGCCATCGAGCGCGAGGTGACTGACCAGCAGTATGGCCCCATCGATTCGGCCATGCAGCTCAAATATCATCGATTACGGGATTTGCTCTGGAAAACGCAATGGGAAGCTGCCGACCAAGAAACGGAGCGGCTCATTTTGTCCGCCGTGAGTCGGGATATGCAACCCATCGACGCTGGCACCCTGGCTAAATTTCACTGCGTTGATCTGCAAACCCTGGAGGCGCTCTGGTCACGCTATAGTCGGGGTCGCTTTGGCTTTATTGCCCAACATCGGATCTTTGTACAGCAGGCCGTTCAGGGGGGCGATTTTTTGGCCGCCATCGGTTGGAAATCGGCGCTCAGCATCGGCGGCGTTGATGTCTTGACCCTGCGCAAGGCCTATCGTGATTTGCAATTTACCCTCGAAGCGCCAATTGGGCACCTGCCTACCTGGCGCTGGGGCGCGACCACCCTAGAGGGCGAATACGCCCTAGACGAAGGCGTCGTTGAGCGAATCTTTCACGATGTGATTGAGAAATGCTGGCCCAAGTTGCGATCGCAGCGGGTGACTGAAGTGCGAGAAGGAGTCATGGATGCTGAGCGCTGAACTGGCGACGGGCTTAACTGAGCTGGATGCGTTGCTGCGGCAGGAAGATTGGCTTACGGCTGATGCCGTGACGCTAGAAATCATGCTCAACGGCGTGCAGCGGCAGGAAGTGGGCTGGTTAGAGCGGCCAGCGATCGCGCAGTTTCCCTGTGAGCTGCTGCATCAAATTGATCAGCGCTGGTTGTTTTACAGTAGTCACCGGTTTGGCTTCAGCACACAGCTCAAGATTTATCGCGAAGAGGTGGACCGCTCTGCGTTTGCCTTTAGCGCCCAAGCTGGCTGGACCTTGCCGTTATCGCGACCGTTTCGGTTTTTCAAGTTTTATGATCGTCTGACGTTTTCGCTGGATGCCCCCCGTGGTCACTTACCGGCTTTGTGGTTTTGGGAAATGCCTTGGCCTCAGTCGTTGCTGGTGGGCGGCTGGGGCACCGGGCGTGGGGCCGGTTTTGGCGATCCGGGTTTATTTGATGCCCTGATGCTGCGCCTAGAACGATGTCAGCATCTTTGACGGGGTGGCCTTAAGACCAACGGGGAGCGATCGCGACAGCCATCTGGGCTTAAGCAGCCTGAGTTCGGGATAGGGGCATCAGGCCCGCTGACCCCGCCGGTTGAGGCGACAACCCTTTCTGAGGAGGGTGGCCAAAGGCAGGGTGACCTTAAGCAGTAAAAACCGAGTGCCTTTCGGGCACTTTCATAGCAAGATTGGGTGCTTGGAGACAGACCTATGCAGTGGCGATCAAAGATTAGGGGCAACCGCGCTGGCTATTGGGGCCTAGCGGCGGGTGCGGTGATAGCTGGAACGTGTTGGCTTATGGTGCGCCCTTTGCAGGCTGAGGCCGATCGCGCAGCGGTGATTACCCACCAGGCCCCGCCAGAAACTGAGGTGATCGTCCATTTATTTGAATGGACTTGGCCGGATATCGCTCAAGAGTGCGAAACCTTTTTGGGACCACAGGGCTATCGCGCTGTGCAAATTTCACCGCCGCAAGAGCATATTGTGACCCCTGACTATGGTTTCCCCTGGTGGCAGCGCTATCAGCCCGTGAGCTACCAGTTGGTCAGTCGCAGTGGCGATCGCGCTCAGCTGATTGACATGGTGCAGCGCTGTCGTGCTGTAGGGGTTGAAATCTATGCCGACGCGGTGATCAACCACATGGCGGCGATCGATGACGTCCCGGGTTCGGCGGGCACCAAGTTTGATCGCTACCGCTATCCGGGGCTCTACCAGCCGGAAGATTTTAATGCCTGTCGGCAAGCGATTACTGATTATCAAGATGCGGATCAGGTGACGCAGTGTGAGTTGGTCAGCTTGCCCGATTTGAATACCGCGTCCCCCCATGTACAAGCGCAGTTGGCCGATTACCTGGCAGATCTGGCGAGCTTAGGCATTACCGGATTTCGCGTTGATGCGGCTAAGCATATGCGGAGTGAGGATTTAGCGGCAATCTTAGCGCAGCTGCGCGATCGCGTTGAGGTTGACCCGTTTATCTATCTTGAGGTGATTGATCCGGGCACTGAAGCCATTAGCAAGGTTGACTACTATGGCCTGGGTGATGTGATTGAGTTTGAATATGGCCGACTGGTGGGGGAGTCATTTTTGAATGTTGGCGATCGCACGCTGGCGGATTTAAGCACCTTGGAAACCACCGTGCCACTGGTGCCTAGTGGGCAGGCCGTGGTGTTTATCGATAATCACGACAAGCAGCGGGGGCACGGCGGCGGCGGTAACTACCTGACTTACCATGACGGTCAGCTGCATACCCTAGCCATGGTGTTTATGCTGGCTTATCCTTACGGTCAGCCCCGCATCATGTCGAGCTATGCCTTTGAGACCTCTGAGCAAGGCCCCCCCGCCACCGCCGATGGTCGCACGCTGACGGTGTTTCAGCCAGACGAACTGGGCTGTGGTGACGCCTGGGTATGTGAGCATCGACAACCGGCAGTAGTGGCCATGGTCGCGTTTCGCGCTGTGACCGAAGCGGTTCCCACAATCACTGATTGGTGGAGCAATGGGGCTAACCAGATTGCTTTTGGGCGCGGCGATCGCGGCTTTGTGGTGATTAACCGAGAAGAGACCGCCCTAACGCGCACCTTTCAAACCCAGCTACCGGCGGGCCAATATTGCGAGGCGATCAGCGCTGTTGCCTCGGACAGCCGCTGCGATCGCGTGATCACGGTGGATGAGAACGGCCAGTTTGCCGCGACGATCGCCCCGATGGATGCGATCGCCTTTCATCGGGGCGATGCGCGTCTACCCCGATAGCCCGTCCTCCCAGCGTTCGCCTACAGCAGAATTTGGCATTCGCAGGTCGGATATCTTTTGGGAAGGGCAAGTCCTACAGGATCAAGATGCGGGTCAAATTACGACTTTAGCGATCTGGATGGTTTGATTTAACTGCAACTTGAGTTCGGGATCAGAATTAAGTAATACCGATTCTCTAAAATCTAGCTACACATCCTTTCCCCTTCGCCCCCTTGCCCCCATAGCCCTCTACTACAATCTGTAGCTCTATTCTGGAGAACTGGTATAACGCTTTGACTCGCATCTTGAGCCGCAAATTCCATCTCGGGCGGGGTGCCAAAGGCGGGGTGGGTGCCGATCAGTCGCGCTCACTGGCAAGCCACCCACCCCATTCGCCCCTCCCACAAGGGGAGATGTCCGGCTGAGGATGGCGATTACTGACCTAAATCGCCAAAATATTCGCGAAACCCGATGACTTGGTGGCCTCTCATTTCAAATGCGATCGCGTTATGGCCACGATACGGCTGGCCCGCGTAGTTGCCTTCTGCCTCAAATTCAAACATCACGGAATTGCCATCGGAAAGCACATACTGTGGCGCGTGTAGCGTGAGGCGATCGCCCGCTGTCGTGTGGTCGTGGCATTTGGCGATCATCTGTTGCCGCCCCACGGCTCCCTCAAATTTGCCGCGATGAGTACCCATGGGAAACCAAAAGGTCATTTCATCGGCGAGCAACGCGATGTAGGGCTCAAAGTTACCCGTTATCCAGCCCTCAGCAAATTGGTCAAAGGCATGACGGGCCGCCGTTAGGAGTGTGATGTCTGTCATAGGAGAGCTTGAATTTACGGAATCAAGCCTGACTATACTATCTCGGCGGCGATTAGACGCTGGTCATTAGGAGCGTTCAAGAATTTTCCGAGCTTGGCTCGGTAGATGTTTGAGCCCTATTCAAAGAGCCGCATCCCAAGCCTTGATCGGGCGACTTTACGGCAGTGGCGAAGCAACGATGTCGGCGATCGCGGCTTCCCTGCCACTGCCTGCAGTCAGGTTGACGCCACAGGCACAGCAGAATAGCGCGCTGCCAATGTCGGCCATGCCCATGGCGAAACCTGATTAGCCATTGTCCTGAACGGACTGGCTGACTCGAATGGGGCTTAGCGGAGCCAGCGCCGCGACGCGATTGCCCCGGTGCCCGCCAGCATCATGCCTACGAGGCCGAGGGGCTCAGGCACCGAAGCGGCTCCACCCACTAAATCGGCATCCACTTGCGCCCGACCCACGGCAGCACCCGTTAACGCTGGGGCCAGCGTGGGATCGGCCAACAGCTCGCTCAAGAGACCGCTAAATTCTGGCGAGACCAACAGGTCACCATTCAACGCCAGGCTGCTCTCGTCTGACGCGGCACTGGTGGGCTCAAAGTCAAACAAGATCGCGCCGGTGGTCAAGGTATCCCGCACAAAGATGCCGCCCCCGTCGCGCAGGCCAATATCAAAATCACCAACGGTGACTTCAGTCCCGCCAATATCCAGGGTGACCGAGCCGGTATGGCGAATCGTGCCCATCGGAGCGGTGAGGCCGTCATCAAACATGAAGTCGGTGTCGTCTGTAATGTCAAAGCCTACCTGAAACTCGCCCATGCCGTTGGCGAGGGCATCTTCACTAGCGGTCACCAGATTGATCCCGAGGGGGCTCAAGACATTTTCAAAATCGAGAAATACCCGCGTGACGCCAGCATCTACCGCAAACTCTGCCGCAGCGGCAGGCGTCGCTAACGGCACCGCCGCGACGATCGCGACGGTAGCTGCGCCCACCATACCCGGAACTAGATATCGATTCATAGATTTCTCCTAAAAGCATTATTACCAGGGCAAAGCACCCGTAAAGTGACGGTCACTTCTAGAAGAGAATACGGAGACCGCCCAAAATTGGATTGGGTGCAGGCCAAAAGAAGTAGCGGTAGGCCAAAATCCCAGTCAGGGCAATCCGATCGCGATTGGGAAGCGTATTGTAAGTAGGTAAATTTAGGGTTTGCCTCCTAATAAACTCGCTAGTTGCCTTGAGTCCTTATGCACTCTAAGCCTGAGACGCTTGCCCCTGACTGTCTGCAGACCGCGACTGACCGCGATCTACTAACCGCCATACAACAGGGACAAGTCGAGGCGCTGCGCGAAATCTATCGGCGGTATGAACGCTTGGTGTATTCGCTCGCCTGCAAAGTGCTGAAGACGCCAGAAGAAGCTGAAGATCTCACTCAAGAGATCTTTCTGAAGCTCTGGCAGAGTCCTAATTACAATCCTGATCGGGGCACCCTCAGCACCTACCTGTGTTTAATCACGCGATCGCGTGCCATTGATCGCCTGCGCTCTCAGGGCGCTCGTTATCGTCTGGTGCAGCGCTGGCATCACACGCACCCTGACCGCTCAAAGGCGAACCCGCCGCTAGAGCAAGCCAGTCTGGGCGAACAGGCCCATCGGGTGAGAGCGGCGCTGGCAGATCTAGCGCCTGCCGAACAAGAAATTTTAGAAATTGCCTATTATGAAGGCCTCAGCCAGTCGCAGATTGCCCAACGCCTAGAGATCCCTCTGGGGACCGTGAAGACGCGCTCTCGCCAAGCCTTAAAAAAACTCAGACGACTATTGCAAGACCTCACCTAGTAAGACACAATGACCCGCTCTGATTTCCCTGAGAAATGGCATGACCTGTTCGCTGGCTACGCGCTGGGCAATTTGACCCCAGCTGAGCAAGCGGAATTGGCTCAGCTTCTACAAGCGACTCCTGATTTACAGCAAACTCTGCGAGAGTATGAAGCCGCCCTGGCGCAATTGCCTCAAGCCCTTGATCCCCAAGCGCCGGCGAGCGATTTAGAGGAGCGAATTCTGCGAGCCGTCCAGCCTTCGCCTGTGAGCCCGACCCCAGTTCCCGCTCTGGCGGCGGTGCCGCTGTTCAGTCGTCCTTATTGGTGGGCCTTGGGCGGGGCGATCACAGCGGGCATCTGGCTGCTGTTAGGCGTCGATAACCTACGCCTGCGGCAGGCCGTTACCGCCCAGACTCAGGCCCTCAAGCGCGCTCAGCAAGACCTCACCCTGGCGAATGACACCATTCAAGATCTGCAGCAACAGCAGGATCAGGCCGAAACCGTGCTGACTAGCCTCCGCAACTCGCAAAAGGCCGTCTACGCGCTTGAGGGCACGGGCGATTTAGCGACGGCGGCGGGCAGTGTGGTGACCCTGGCGGGGGAAAGCAAAGCGATTTTGGTCGCCCACAATCTACCGCCATTACCCGCTGATCAGGTCTATCGCTTTTGGGCTGATGTCGAGACCGCTGAGGCGCTGATGTATTGCGGCGAGTTTACCCCCCAAGATAATGAGCCAATTCAGTGGTCGCTCCCTTCGGTGGCCTGTACTGCCCCGGCGGCCCAAGTCTTAATCACCATCGACCCCGTCACGGCCTCGACCGAATCAGGTGGTGAGTTAGTCATGCACAGCCTGCCCGCGCCTGGATGACAGCAGGCAGGTGCAGGCTAAGATTGAAGCGAACTGGGGGATGCTGCTATGACCGTTTCGGCCCACGCCAATCACGCCCAAACTTCTGAGATGAACGGGGCGATCGCCCCCACCCAGCCCGTGGTTGCTTTAAATGAGATATCACGTGTGTACGGCACCGGCGAAGCGATGGTGCGGGCCTGCGATCGCATGAGCCTGACCATTCAGCGGGGAGAATACTGCGCCATTATGGGCGAGTCGGGCTCTGGTAAAACCACGCTAATGAACATCATTGGCTGCCTCGATCGCCCCAGCAGCGGTCGCTATCGCCTCAACGGGGTAGATGTTTCGCAGCTGGGCAAAAATCGTTTGGCTCGCATTCGCAATCAAAACATTGGCTTCGTGTTTCAGCGGTACGAACTGCTAAATAGCCTGACGGCTCTAGAGAATGTCATTTTGCCGATGATGTATACCGGCATCGGGCGATCGCAGCGGCGACAGTTAGCCGCAGATGCTCTGGGCCGCATGGGGCTGGGCCATCGGCTCGATAAACGGCCCCCTCAATTGTCGGGGGGGCAGCAGCAGCGCGTCGCCATTGCGCGGGCGATCGTCAATCGACCTTTGATATTGCTCGCCGACGAGCCCACTGGCGCACTCGATACCCACTCTGCCGAAGCTGTGATGGAGATTTTTGCCGAACTGCATCAGGCCGGGATCACGATTGTGATGGTGACCCACTCCCACGAGGTCGCCTGCTATAGCAAGCGCATCATTCAGGTTAGCGATGGGCGCATTTTGCACGATCGCGTCTCGCCTGCTGCTTTACCGCAGTAGTCCCGCTGAGCACCAGCTCGCGGTCCGGCCCGCAAGTTTGGCAAACCCTTAAGCTATGTTGTTGACGGATACAACACGACTCCGCAGAATTGGGGATGGCTGAGGTATGGCACTGGATCAGGACAACACCGTGGAGCAATCGCCCCCCGAAGATTTGCAGGCCGCTGCGCCGCGGTTACCGAACCGGGCCGACCGGGCCGAGACCGAATTGCCTGCGGCCAATTTCGCCGATTTTGGCCAGCTCACGACTCCCCAGGCTCAACAGCAGGCCGGACTCAAGTGGATCTTAGGCTCGGGTTTCGTTTTGCTCGTGGGCATTGGCGGTTGGTTAGGCTATCAAAGGTTTTTACAGTCACCCCCTGAACCGCTGGCCGTCACCCTGGCCCCGGTGGGCCGAGCCGATCTGGAAGACACTATTACCGAATCGGGCGTGGTAGAGCTGGGCGGGCAACAAACCTTCAAAGCGCCCAGCGATGTCACCGTACAAGCCGTTTTGGTCGAAGAACGAGAACGGGTGAGTCAGGGGCAGGTGCTGTTGGAATTGCGCGATCGCGCCCTGCAGCAACGGCTGGCCGATCAAATTGTGGAAAATCGGATCAATCAGCTGACCTACCAGCGCCAGCAAGAAATTTTGGCGGAGCGACAATCGCGCTTGGCCGACGCCGCCAGCCGCCAGCAAGATTCGGAAGACCTGCTGGCCCAGGGGTTCATTTCTGAAGACGATTTCCGCACTGACAAACGCGCCTTTGAAGATGCCCAGTCCGCCGTCCGTGACGCGGAGGTAGATCTAACTAAAGCGGATCTACAGGTGCAGCAAGATCAGGTCACGACAGAAAGCATTCGCCTGCAGCTAGAAGACAACCAGATTGTGGCGCCGATGGACGCGATCGTGCTCAAGGTGGAAGTCAAGCCCGGCGACGGGGTCGAGCGCGAAGGCCTGCTGCTCAGCATTGGTGACCCCACGCAAGAAACCATTCGGCTGCAGCTCGCCACGCTGAATGCAGCGCAGGTAGGCATTGGCATGCCGGTGCGGGTAAGCGTGATCGGCCCTGAGTCCGACATCTTTGCGGGGCAAATTGTCCGCGTCTCGCCCCAAGCCACTTCCATCCAAGAGAATGCCGAGCAAGCCACGGTCGAAGCGGAGGTTCGCCTGAATGCCCCGAGTGGGGCGTTGATTCCGGGCAGCGCCGTCAGCGTCGATATTGTGCTGAACCAGCGATCGCAAGCGCTGGTCGTGCCGGTTACCGCCATTCAGCGCGATGCCGAAAATCCCTACGTTTGGGTAAAAGATGCCGACGATCGCGCCCGCCAGCGGGAGGTAACAATTGGGCTAGCTACCTTAGAGGCGGTGGAAATTCTCTCTGGCCTGCAGGCTGGAGATGAAATCGTCATGGCGGTGCCCCCCGACGCCGAACTGTCTCCGGGTCAGCTGTTGGCAACCCCCGAGGCGGCAGCCGATGGGCCAGAGCCCCCCGAGCCGGGTCAGACACCAGGAGATAATTGACCATGGGACTCTCACCGACTGATTTATTCTTAACCACTGTTCGCGATCTGGGCGGCAACTGGGCGCGATCAGGCCTCACCGCCCTGGGCATTTTTATGGGCGTGGCGGCGGTTAATGCCACTCTGAACATTGACGCCATCACCACAGCCCAACTCCAAAATCAACTGGCGCAGCGTGACAACCCCTATCTAGTCTTTTGGATGTTTAATCCCTCTGACTGGACGACACCGCCACCTGACCTCGGGGAAGCGGATTTTGCGGCGCTGCGGCAAGCCGTGGATGGCATTGCGGGCATCAGCCACGAAACGCAAGTGGGGTGGATGAGCCAAATTCAGTTTCAGGGCCAAGTGGCGGATCAAGTCGACGTGCAGGGGGTGTCTCTCAATTTTCAAGAAACCACCGGTCGCACCATCGTCGCGGGGCGCTTTTTTCAACAGAGCGATTTCGAGCAGTATTACCCGGTGGCGATCGTGAACACTGTCCTCGCCGATCAGCTCTTTCTAGACACTTCTCCCCTGAACCAGGGCATCTTTTTGGGCACGACCCGGATGACCGTGATTGGCGTAATGGAGACCAAACAAAATAATGCTGATCGCGACCCGACCGGGGAAGTTTGGCTGACCGAAAACTATGCCAGCGCCATCAGTGGCGGGTGGGATTGGGGGCGACCGCAAATCGCCATTCAAGAACTGGAAAATTATGAAGCGGTGGAGGCCGGCATTGAAGCCTTTTTGAGTCAGCGGTATCCCGGTTTTCAGGTGCGCGTCCGGGGCAATGCGGAAGATCTGTACCAGCAGGAGCAACAACAGCGCACTAGCACCCGGATTTTGCAAGGTGTGGGGCTGCTATCGCTGGTGATTGGCGGCGTTGGCATTGCCAACATTACAATCGCCGCTGTGATGGAACGTACCCGCGAAATTGGCCTGCGGCGCGCCATTGGAGCCACCGATTGGGAAGTGATGATGCAGTTCATCGCGGAGGCGGCACTGTTGAGTCTGATTGGCGGCACCGCCGCGATCGTCACCATCCACGGCCTGACTAAAGTCGCCACTACCCAAGTGTTCGAAGCTCCTTACAGTTTTCGCGTACAAGATGCGGCAATTTCGATGGGGGCGGCGTTTGTCGTCGGCGTTGGGGCCAGCTTTTTCCCCGCGCTGCGCATTACTCAGATTGATGTCGTGCAGGCGCTGCGAGGAGAATGAGCCATATGTCGCCGGTTTTGTCCCTTGTTCGCTACCGCCTCTGGGTGGGGATTGGTTGCTTAGCGTTGCCCTGCGCCTGCGTTCTGATCCCAGGATTCTTGCTACCGAGTCCCGCGATCGCCAGTGAGGCGGCCGGTGAAACGGCCCCAGCCTTCAGTCCACTTCCCGGTGAAGGTGACCCTTCCACTCAGACCACGCCGGCTCCCGCCGCTGTTCCCTCCCGAGAGGCTGCCAGTCCCACCGATGAGCCGCTGCGGGAAGACGCGACCCTCATTCCGGGGCGACCGCAAATCGCCCTCACCTTACCGGAACTGCTGACGTTAGTGGTGACCGGCAATCGCGATTTGCGCGATCGCCAGCTGCAGCGCCTGGTTGAGCAACAACAACTGCAGGAAGCGGAAGCCGCTTTCGACCCGCGCTTCACGCCAGCGGTGGGCATTGGCGTCAGCCAGAGCTTTGACGCCGGGTTGCGCGGCGGCGGCAATTTACTCGGTAGCATTGGCGGCACAGCCACGGAATTGGGCGATCGCGCCACCTTGACCCAGAGCGCCGGGGTCGAAGGCACCCTCACTACTCGGCAGGGCACCGAACTTGGCCTCACCTTAGACGCCTTGGGCGACCCCCCCATTGGCCTGCGCTTGACTCAGCCACTCTTGCGCGGTGCCGGCACTGCCGTCAATGAAGCGCCGGTCGACATTGCCCGGCTGCGTGAGTCACAGAACTTTTTAGCGCTAGAGCAAACTCTGATTGACACCGTGAGCACGACGGTGAACCAATACACCACGCTGATCGAAACCCAGGAGTCCGTCCGCATTCAGGCCCAGGCGCTAGAACGACGGCAAGAGCGCTTACGGATTTTAACGGCGTTAGTCGAAGCCGGTCGCCGGGCGGAATTTGACCTAGTGGACTCGCGCCGGTCAGTAGCCGATGCCGAACGCGACTTACTGCTGGCCCAAACCCAGCGAGCGCAAGCCAACACCGATTTGCTAGACCAAATTGGCACCGAGCAAGATCTCGTCTTTGTCGCTGCCGCCGCGACCATTACTGATTTATTCGCCTCGGCAGTGGCCCGGATCGAGGGCTATGACCTCGAAACGCTCGTGGCGATCGCCTATCAAACTCGCCCCGACTACCGGCAGATTGAGCTTGATCAAGAAGTGGCTCAGCTCAACCAGCGCTTGGCCGCCGACGACTTGCAATGGCAGCTAAATCTAGAAGGCAACGCCAACCTCGGGGATTTTTCTGAAACCACATTGGGAGTGGTGGCCCGTCGCACCTTTGATGAACCGGAGTTAGAAACCGCGCTGGTGCAGAGTCAAGTCGAAATTCTGCAGCAGGAAAATCGCCTTGCCCAAGAGCGCACCAGTATCCGCAATGAAATCACCAATCAGCTCAACACCGTCAACGCTAATCTAGCCCGAGTGGAGGCGGCGCAACGCGCTACGGAAAACGCCCGTCTGCAGCTCGAAGTCACCCAAGAACTGTTTCGTCGGGGTCGCATTCAAAACATCTTTCAGATTACGAATCAGGAAGAAAACCTGGTGGACGCCGAAAACAGCGAACTCACGGCCCGCATTCAATTTTTGGACAGCATTGTCACCCTGGATCAGGCCGTGGGGCTCACGCTGGATACCTGGAGCCAAGCGGTCAATTTTCTGCCTGCACTGCTGACGCCCGCATCGGTTGAAGAATTTGCCCCGCGATCGCCCGAGCTAGAGCCGCTAGAGGCGATCCCTGCTGAGCCCTCTGGACTCTAACCCCCGCATCCGCAATTCGAGGCACCCCTCACTCAAAGCAGCTCTAGTAATCATGGGAGCCGTGACAGGTTTGCCACCGAAAAGTTATGCCAGCTCTACAAATGACAGTCACACATGCAACGGCTTTCTCCCGGCAGGAGACACTGGGTGTTGGCTCGGCCTGCCCGTAGGGCTGACGACTCCGCTTCACCTCCGTTGCTTGAGCGGAGGCGCAAGGCCGATCGGTCGTTCAGTTTCAGCGAATTGGTATTAGTCAGGGCAGTTGTCCAAAGATTGAAGCGGGGGCATTGATGACTGATCGCCCCTAAGTAGAGTCGCTAATCACACGGCCATAGCAAGCTGCAGTTTGATGAGGCCACCCCAGATGGCTGAAATCAACCTCTGATCGGCTTTTTGATTCCATCGGGCTTGCCCTTACCGCAAGGTGTTTCGACTTCTGTATTCCGACTTCTGCCCAACAGCCTCCACCTCTGGTGTCGGTGAGATGTGACTGTCTCTACGGGGATAAATTTCAGATAGAGCAGTGTCGCCGCCATCACAGGCGACCAGACCTTCAGACTCCCTTCAGAACTTGAGTCGGTAGTGTCTCAGTCCTGAAGGGATTTGCTTCAATCAGCTGGCCGATGACGGGTGGGTAGGACGGCGACAATCACTAGCGGTTTACAGATTCGCACCCGCCATGACACTAACTAAGACATTGAGGACAATGCTCGCCACAAAGCAGGCTGTCCAAATCATCATGATCTGCTGAATTCCGTGGCGTTCAGCATTTTGCCAGCCCCAGATAAATGTATACAGACCACAAATGATCCCGAAAATCCCCCAGCCCACACCCTTATCGGGAAACAGCTTCAGCAAAACTAAAATCAGACACACTAAGCTACCAACGCTGGCAGCGATTAACAATAGACTCAAAACAGCTAACATTTTTAGTTGGCCTCAATTTCCATAGTCACTCTAAAGAGCTATACAGCCTATAGCATCAGCATTGGGCAAATTCTTCTCATGCTGAAATATATGGTAACGATAGAAGGGTATCCATGTCCCCTTGATGGGGAGAACTACATAGGCTTTGAGTGGCAAATATTACATCACGAGAGCATATAGGCTGTCGTGAAAAAACAAGAGTCTGACCAGCCAATAAACCAGGAGCCCCGTTAGCAAAAAGAAGGTGATGCCGGTATGGGTTTCTAAGGTGCGGACGCCGCCGACTAGGGCGCCTCGCCAGCCGGTTGGCAGCAGGCCACTCACCATAATCAACAGGATTACCGCGATCGCTACCGGGGCAAAGGCGTGGATCAACAGGGCTTGCTGCCAGTCACCGTGAAAGCCGCTAATCATGGCTCGCGACAACCCACAGCCTGGGCAGGGCAGGCCCAACCCATGCCGAATCGGGCATTGCCAACTGGGTAGCCCCAAAGCCAGCAGGAAGCCATGCAGCCCGATAGCTCCCGTAATCGATAAACAGGTGGGACGGCTTTCTAACAAGCGGCTAAAGGCAGTAGAAAAGGCAATTTGCATCGGTGATACCTAGGGTCGGCACTGGGTAAGACGGGCGATTTCGATCAGCTAGGACGATGATGGTAGCGATCACGATTCGGAGACTGATCGTAGAGTAACGGTTCAGGATGCTCGCATGACGTTGCTAGCGCCTCTGATAATAACAGTCGGCTAGGCGGGTCATTAATTATCGGTAGCGGCGGAGTGGACTCAAAATTTGATTGAGCAGGCGCAGCTCATCTGAGGTGCCCATGCCGATGACCAAGTCGCCGGCGCAGATGATGGTATCGGCATTGGGGCCCACAATGAGCGTGTTATCGGCGCGGCGGATGGCCAAGATCAGCGCCCCTGATTTTGACCGTAGCTCCGTCTGCCCTAAGGTTTGGCCCACCTTAGGGCAATGCTCTGGTGCGATCAAAAATTCTTCGACATAGACGGCGCGATCGCCCCCCGACAAAATACCTTCCAAAAAATCTACCACCTGTGGCCGCAGGGCCGCCGCTGCCATGCGTTTGCCCCCCGTTATGTAAGGCGAAATCACCACGTCGGCCCCACCTCGCTGTAGCTTTTGCACCGCCTCTTCGGTGCTGGCCCGCGAGATCGTCCGAATCTGTGGAGCCAGAGTCTTTGCTGACAATACGGTGTACAGATTTTCGGCGTCAGAGGGCAGGGCCGCCACTAAGCAAATGGCCCGCTCTACGCCGACGCGCTGCAGCACCTGATCTTGGGTGGCATCGCCTTGATAGGTGATAAATCCCATTTGCTGGGCGGCCTGAATTGAATGATCGTCAGAGTCCACGACAATGAACGGAATCCGCTCTAGGGAGAACTCCATGGCGACTTGTCGGCCCGTGCGGCCAAACCCACAAATAATGTAGTGATTAGTTAGAGAGTCCATAAGCTTGCGGCGCTGCCTCAGTCGAATACCCGCCTGAAAGTGTCCTTGAATCAGGGCTTCGGAAAACGAATTCAGAATATAGCCAATCACCACCACGCCCATCAAAATCAGCACGATGGTGAAGATGCGTCCTCGGGAGCCCAAGGGCCGCACCTCGGCAAAGCCGACGCTGGCCAGCGTGATGACTGACATGTAGATCGCATCCAGCCAGGTCCACCCTTCAACCAGCTTGTACCAAAGAATGCCTGACAGCACGACGCCGCCCAGGGCGATAGCGCCCCAGATCAAATGTTGTCGCGCTCGGCGATAGGTGACTTCGATGAGCGTGTCAGAAATCGAGGAACCAGGACGACGGCCAGCCATAGCGCGACAGACTCAACGGGGGAAACAGCGATCACCTGCCCTCGATTGTAGAGGCTTTGCTGCGAGATGATGGCCGCTCGCTCCGCGTGGCAAAGCCCAATGGCTCATAGGCTTGCCGCGATCGCTGCCCGTGCCGGTTCATCCTGCCTGTCAAGCGGGAATGGTGCCATCTTGGTGACAATCAGAGCGGCGGCGAGGTGGTGGAGCGAGACAACCGGTTGCTGTCAGCATCTGCTGGGCAATCGCTCATCTGGCGCGATTTCTCCAGCACGGCGCTGGCCAAGGTGACCACACCACACACCGAAATGCCCCAGCGTCGCAGCTCAGCTGCCGCCACTTTGACCGTGGTGCCCGTAGTGTAAATGTCGTCGAGCAGTAGCACCGGGCGCGTCGGGCGGTGTTGGTTGAAGGCGGGGCCAACGATAAAGGCGTTGGCTAAATTTTGCTGTCGCGCCTGCAGACCTAAGCCAAACTGGGGGGTGGTCACCTTACGACGCACGAGCCCTTGGCGCACCAGTGATAAACCGGTTTGTTGGCAAAAGGCTTTGGCCAATAACTCGGCTTGGTTAAAGCCTCGCTGCCGCTGCTTTTCGGGATGCATGGGGATGGGCACTACCAAGGGCGATCGCACTGTTTTGAGGGGGAACTGCTGCCAGTGTTGCCCCAGCGCCTGTCCTAAGGGCATCGCTAGCTGGGGCTGACCATGATATTTGAGGGCCGCGATCGCCCGTTTTAACGCGCCCTCATAAGCCCCCCAGGTCACGATGGGCAGGGCCGCCGACGGGGGCTGAGGCGGGCGCGTATTGGCCCCCGGTTGCAGCTGGTGCCAGCAGTTAGCGCACAGCGGTTGAGGCGTAGCGCGATCGCACAGCGGACAGGTTTGCTGTAGAAATAGGTTGGCTAGGGTTTGCCAAGACTGGGTCAGCATGGTGATTTTGCCCCAAGGGGAAGGTTAGCGGGTCAGCACCGTCACGGCTGTCCGGTGAGATGAGGCCGCCGTTCTGGAGTTGGTTGTGCGATCGCGAGCAATAGGGGCCTCCCCACACTCAGGACGCTAAGCCTGAGGCCATTTGAGCGCGCCGGGTAGCCGCCAGGGAGGGGGCGAGTTGTCGTCTTTTTTCAGAAAATCGGGATTATCCGCGACGGGGCCTGTTTCTATTGTGCAAAGGGACGACTTTGAGAGCACAGGGTAAAAACAATGAGAAGACTGCCCAAGATTGCCGTGATTTCCCCTTAGACTTAGTCATCTTCTCCGATGTATGAGTTGATGAGTCAGCTTTCAGCGCCTGGTCAGCAGGCCTCGTTACGGCGATCACCTGAGTTGCTTTGAGCCTGCACTGGCCTCCTGATTTTGGGTCTTTATGTCGCGGTTTGCTTCCCTGAAAACGCTTGCCGATCCGCAGCCGTGTCAAATCGGCGAAGCGGGTTATTTACTGCATCAGCTGCAAGCGTCAGGGCAACCGATTGTCCCCAGTTGGGTGATTACGGCTGACTGTTTTCAGCAATCGATGCAAAAGCTGGTGACCCGCGAGCCGATTTATGCGGATTGGCCGCAACTGCTATGGCAACACGCCAGCGCCACCGGCTACTCTGTCCAAAATCTGGCCAAACGTCTCCGTCGCCCCCTGCTCACGCTACCCTTAGCGTTGCCCTGGTCGGATTTCTTAGCCGACATTGACAGCCCCGTGGTGCGGCTGATTCCCTCGTTGTGGTGCAGTGAAACGTTGGCCATTGCGCCCTTTGCCCAAATCCTCGAAAGTCCTTTTTGCTGGGCTGAGCCCGAGGCTTTAGACGCCGCTGTTAAACAGCTTTGGACGGCGGTTTTAAGCGCTAAGAGTTTAGCCTTTTGGAGCCAGTGGGCGGCGACTCAACCGGCCTCCTGGGGGGTCTATCCGACCCAGGTAGAAGTCGCGATTGTGGTGCAAGCCGTCGCCCCCACCGCCGTCTCGGGCACGTTAACGGTGCGCTCTGCCGAGACGGTCGCGATCGCCGCCGTGCAGGGACAAATCGCCGCGATGCCCGAGGTTTGTCCCGCTACCTATGAGGGCAAATTGCCCCTAGGGCCACAGTTTGCCTGGCAGGCAGGCTATCAAGAACAGGGCTATCGGCTGGGCGATCGTGACTCGGCCTCACCCACATTTTTAATTGATAACTGCTTACAGCGGACGCTGCTGACACAGCCGACGCGGGCCTTCATCGACGACAGCCTGGAGCGTCGACTCTGGACCTTGGCGAAGTGGTTGGGCACTTGGACTGAGCGCCCCCTGCAGATTGAATGGAGCCTGATCGCCCCCAGTCGCACGCTGCACATTACTCAAGCTGGTTGGTGGCCGCTGCAGCCCTTTGCCACCTCGACGGTCACGTCTGCCACCGATGAACCGCTCACCGGACACGCTGCCGCGCCGGGGCAAGGGCAGGGACGAGCGTTAATTTTGAGTCCGGAGACGCCTCTGCCCGTCTCGGCGCACCATCGGATTGTGATTGCCGCTGAAGTGGTACCAGAATGGCTGCCGCTATTAAAGACCGCCGCTGGCATTATTTCGGAGCGGGGCGGTCTGACGTCTCATGCGGCGGTGTTGGCTCGTGAATTGGGGCTACCGGCCATTGTCGGCGTGGCCGATGCCACGCAGCGCTTTCAACCGGGGGAGGGGTTGCATATTGATGGCGATCGCGGCCTGATTAAATCGCTCCCTGAGCTGCTGCCTGACCGGCACCCCGATGCTGCACCGGGGCGATCGGCCCTAGCGAGGTCTGCGATTGAAGGTGCCTCGCGTACTGCCATCTGGCTCAATCTGAGTCAACCAGAGATTGCGGCGACCTCTGCGGCCCTGCCGGTGGCCGGGGTGGGATTGCTGCGATCGGAATGGTTGATACTGCCAGTGTTAGAACGTTTGCATCCCTACCAGTGGATTGCTCAGGGCCAACAGGACGTCTTGTTAGAGCGACTGCTCGGACAACTGCGCCCGATTTTAGCGGCCTTTGCGCCCCGCCCCGTGCGCTATCGCAGCCTTGACATTCGCACCAGCGAGTTTGCCCAGCTCATCGGGGCTCCCCCGGTCGAAGCTAACCCCATGCTGGGGATACGGGGCACGTTTAGCTATGGGCAACAGCCCGGCTTCTTTCAATTAGAGCTACAGCTGCTCAAGCGTCTGCAAGATGAGGGCTACCACAACGTGCAGCTGCTTTTACCTTTTGTCCGCACGGTGGCTGAGTTCACCGACTGTCAAGCTCAGGTGCAGGCCATTGGCCTCGATCAGCAGCCTGACTTTGAGCTGTGGATCATGGCCGAAGTCCCGTCAGTGCTGTTTTTATTGCCGGAATATGTCGCGGCAGGCGTGCAGGGCATTGCCATTGGCACCCATGATCTGACTCAGCTGCTGTTGGGCATCGATCGCGATCAGCAACTATTTTCCGCCCATTTTGATGAAACGCACCCTGCCGTACAGAGCGCGATCGCACAGCTGATGCAATCCGCTCAGCAGCTGCAGATTGCTTGTTGCCTTTGTGGTGCTTCCCCGATTCACCACCCAGAAGCAGTGAGAGCCGCGATTCAGCAAGGGCTGACGGCCATCTCTGTCGATGCCACCGCGTTAGAAATCACCGCCAATTTGATTCAACAGGCCGAGGCTTGAGGATTGGCCAGATTCCCGGTTTCTAGCTCTGAGCCAAAAAGAGCTGGATTGCCTTGACAGAAACCGGGGATCTTGGCACTATCTCTAGATTTTCACCCGCTACTCTCCACCCTCTCGTAACCGGCATTTATCGCTTCTGCCTTAGAGATATCCAACCGTGCGCTCAGCAGGATACCAACATATCTTGGCGGCTGAGGACGCGCAGATCTTCTTCATCTAGCTGATCGGGCACCCCATTGCGGATCAGTTCAGCAAAGTCTTCGTTCGGCACCATGATGCAGAGCATGTAGAGGCGATCTCGTCCCACATTGCGCACTTCATGGGTGCCGCTGTTCGGAATCAAAATGCTGTCGCCGGTGTGCAGCGGCACGGTTTTACCATCGCAAACCGCTTCCCCCTCACCCTTCAGCACATAAAACATCTCGACGGCGGCATTGTGACGATGGGAGGGCGTTTCCCCCCCCGCCTCAAAAATTTCTACGCAGTAGGTCAGCGACACATCAGCGGTTTTAGGATCAAACACGATCGCCAGCCGATTGCGGTCTTCAGGGCTAATGCGAAAGACTTGATACTCTTGATGGGTTTTGACAATGGGGATTTTGCAAGCCTGGGAGTCAGCCTCGGCTAAGGGCAGAGAAGGGCTTTGGGTCATGGGTTCAGGCCTCAGCGGGGGAGAGTATCTGCTTATGTCTTCGTTTCGACTCTAAGAGGGGCAGAGTCGCATTGGGTACTAAAATTCAGCTTTCGTAACTGTGTTTGCAGTATGCCGCTAACGTTTGAGTGAATTTGGTTCCGGCTGAACCTTAGTGAGCATTGTCCCCAAATCGCGTCCTATAGCAATCCGCGGATAGATCTGGTCAGTCAATGAAGGCTTGGTCAACGACTT
>ERZ1740060.106-NODE-106-length-72581-cov-8.048769_pt1 | contig 72581 bp, 60 predicted proteins | sample MGYA00581743_ERZ1740060 | MGnify/ENA primary metagenome ERZ1740060 (study PRJEB43018, sample SAMN04849235) | marine metagenome | isolation source: floating plastic debris | place: Pacific Ocean | collected 2008-08-27 | study: EMG produced TPA metagenomics assembly... | reverse complement strand
CCGCCAGGTCCCCCACCCCCCCCTGCAGATGCCTTCCTGGCCTTGCTAACCCCAGACCACATGGCTCAGCTCAAAACGTTGGGGGTTCCGGTGATTATTCCGACTGCGATTCCAGAGGGGTTTAGCGTCGCCCAGATCAGCCTAGCGGGCAGCAATGATCGTGATCAGGGCTATAGCATTTGGTATCAAGACCCCGAGAACCGCTGCTTTGTGGTGGAGTACACCGCTGGAGGTGTGGGTGGAACCCCTGAGACGGAATCTCGCCTGCCTTTGCAGCCGCCCCTTTTCCCAACCCTAGACTACGGCCTCAACTATGGTTCCTTTGTAGACCCGGATCTGCGATCGCAATTCCCCGAACCAGAACTCATGTCCGACTGGTTGGAATATGAAGGCGGCTTTTACCGTCTCGCCGGAGCCGCCTACATCAACGATCGTCAATCCCCTGAGCCCCCCTGCCAAGACATCACCCCAGAAGAAGCAGTCACCCTCATCGAATCTTTCACCGAAGCCACAGATGAAATCACAGGTGATGGTTGAGCGGGTGGCCGCACGCTAATTGCGATGGTTATTGTCATAGCGGATGCGTGCCCCAGCCCATAGCAGTTTGCTCCTGAGGGTGCGGTAGTAAGAATAGTTTTGATTGAGCAGAATGAAATGGGCCAGACAATCAGCCATGGAAATATCCACCCGCTGGCCTGGCCAAATCGATGTGGCCAACACCCCATCCATCCAGAGCTTAGTGGCATGATCCGGATCGGCTAAGGGCCAGACGCTGACCACGCTGCCCGCCGGGAGCACAATCGGACGACTGGAGAGGCTTAGAGGACAAATCGGGGTCACCACGATTGCCTGCATGCCGGGATGCACAATCGGGCCATTGGCCGCAACGGTATAGCCGGTTGAGCCCGTTGGGGTGCTGACGAGTAAGCCATCTCCCTGATATTGGTCTACGACTTCGCCATCGATTTCCATCTCCAAAACCGAGGTGATCATCCGATCAGGGGACGCAGGCTTGACGCACATTTCATTCAAGGCCACGTAGCGATCACTCACAGGTTCGCAATCTTGGGAGTCACGGGGGCCTTCAAAAACCTCGGCTCTCAGCATCATTCGCCGCTGCACCGCAAAGCGATCGCCCTGCAACCGCACCCAAATTTGCTCAAAGTCTAGGTCTTCGGGCGACTCAGAGAGAAAGCCCAGATGGCCGCCAATGTTAATCGCCAAAATTGGGATATTTTCAAAGGCGAGATTGCGGGCTGCAGCCAGTGCGGTGCCATCTCCCCCCAACACCAGAGCCAAATCAATTTTCTCGGCGGTGGAAGCTAGAAAAACAGGGTAGGGATTGTCCTTAGGGCCGCTGGGACCCAGCAGCACTTTACAGCCCAGGGCTTCGAGTTGACGGGCACAGGCTTCAGCCTGACGTTTGCTGAGTCGGTTTCCGGCTTTGTGGGCAATGATGACTTGCTTGAGCTGCACAATATTGGGCCTAACCGCAGATGCCCTTAGTTTTAGCGTGTAATTGACTGGGCTACACCAGGGTGACAAGCGACGACCAGCTTGACCGACCAGATACAATTGATCTACCTGTATTCAGGCCGTCTTGTCCATGCCGCCAGTATCGTAGCGCTATGGCCTATGAACCCCTACATCATAAATACCGCCCCCAAACCTTTACCGAACTGGTAGGGCAAGACGCGATCGCCACAACCCTCACCCATGCCCTAGAGCAACGCCGCATTGCCCCCGCCTACTTGTTTTGTGGCCCGCGTGGTACCGGCAAAACGTCAAGCGCCCGCATCCTGGCCAAATCCCTCAACTGCCTCAGCGCCCCGGCACCCACCGCCCAACCCTGCGGCACCTGTGATATCTGCCAAGGCATTAACAGCGGAGCCGTTTTAGACATTGTCGAAATTGACGCCGCCAGTAATACCGGCGTTGACAACATTCGTGAGCTAATTGAGCGGGCTCAATTTGCCCCTGTGCAATGTCGCTACAAGGTATATGTGATCGATGAGTGTCACATGCTCAGCACCGCCGCCTTCAATGCCCTGCTCAAAACCCTAGAAGAACCGCCGGAACAGGTGATTTTTGTGCTGGCAACCACTGATCCTCAGCGGGTGCTGCCCACGATTATTTCTCGCTGTCAACGGTTTGACTTTCGTCGCATTCCCCTTGAGGCGATGGTTTCTCACCTACAGACCATTGTTGAAAAAGAAGCGATCGCCATTAACGCTGATGCCGTGCGGCTCGTGGCCCAGGTCGCCCAAGGCGGCTTGCGAGATGCGGAGAGTCTGCTCGACCAGTTGAGTTTGCTAGTGCCGCCGGTGACGGTCGAAAAAGTGTGGGATTTGGTGGGGGCGGTGCCCGAACAGGACTTGTTGGCCCTCGTGGCGGCGATCGCCGCCAATGACAGCGTCACCGTGCTCGACCAGGCCCGCACCCTGATGGATCGAGGCCGCGAACCGTTGATTGTGCTACAAAACTTGGCCGGATTTTACCGGGACTTGCTGATCGCCAAAACTGCTGGGAGCCGCAGCGACTTAGTAGCCGTCACGTCTAACACCTGGACTGAAATGGAGCGCTTCAGCCAGTCCGTCGATCTGAGCACATTGCTTAGCGGCCAAACCCGCTTACGGGAGGCAGAGGTACAAATCAAAAACACGACCCAGCCGCGATTATGGCTAGAGGTGACGCTGTTGGGGCTACTCCCTGCCGCGATTTCTACTGCCTTCCCAGTTGCCCCAACTACTCCTAAAATTTCCGCTCCAGCCCCAAGACCCGCTGCCCCAGTCGCTCCCCTGACGCCTGCTGCGTCAGCTCCAGCACCGGTCGCACCGCCCGTTAGCGCACCGGTCCGTCAGCCCAAGGCTCCCTTAACGGCCGCTGCTCCCGCTGCGTGGGAGTCTGGTGCCCCCGTCTTAGTACCCCCTGCCGCCCCGCCAGCCCCTGCCGCTGCACCGGAGGCTGAGCCCGTCCCTACGACCCCCGCCGCTGATCTCAGCCCAGTGTGGGCGCAAGTGGTAGCGCAATTGCAGCCGCTTGGCACCCGCGCCCTGATGCAGCAGCAGGGCCATCTACTCAGTTTTGAGGGCCAGAGCGCCCGCATCGGCATCCGCTCAAAGCCTTTATTCAAGATGGCCCAGGGGCGAATCACCAATATTGAAGCCGCCTTTGAGCAGGTGTATCAGCATCCCGTCAAGGTTTCTATCGAAGTGGCCGAAGCCCCTGCCGCGCCACCCATTTCAACCCCTGCCGCATCTGCTCCAGGGCCTGCGCCACAGACAATTCCACAACCTGCTCCACGGCCCCAATCGCCTGCTGCGTCTACCCCCGTGCCTGCTGCACCAACCCCAGACCCAGCGCCACCCGACTGGACCCAAGAAACTGATTTAGACCGGGCGGTCAAGAGCTTTGCAGAATTTTTCAATGGTCAAATCGTTGACCTAGACGAAGACGACCCCAGCGGTGACGAGAACGGTGAGGGTAAAGCCACGGGTAACAGCAGCTCGAATGAGGGACGTGACAAGCTCAAGGATGTACCTTTTTAACGAAAGCCCCCCCGCCTAAAGGTTGACGACTCGATTCCGCCCCTGCTGCTTGGCTTGATACATGGCTTGATCGACCCGTTTCAGCACTGAATCGATAGTGTCATTGGCACCCAGTCGCGTCACGCCAAAAGAGGCGGTGACCTGACCAACGGGTTCAATGGCTTCGGTGGCAATGGCAATTCTGAGTTCTTCTGCAATAGCGTTGAGGACGCGATGGTCCCAAGGGACCGGTCTTTGACCATCGCCCACCCCAGGGATCACGACCAGAAATTCCTCCCCTCCCCAGCGGGCAAAGCGGTCATCCTGGCGCAGTACTCTACTACACCGCTGGGTGACCCGCTGAAGCACCCTATCACCCATGTCGTGGCCATAGCGATCGTTCACGGTTTTGAAATGATCAATATCGAATAGGATCACCCCCAGCCTGGTGTTGGGAGATAAAAATAAGGCTGTAAAAAAAGACTCCATACCCCGTCGGTTGTAGAGCTGTGTGAGGGGATCGCGCTCTGCTAAAGCCTGCATCTGAGCGCGCTCACTGCGAAGAGATGTGACGGTTTGCTCGACGCCGCTATGAAAAGGAATCAGCGCTGACAATATGGCCGTTACCGGACCTAAGGTGATCGTTAAGTCTAAACCTCTGGGGGTAAATAACTCCTCATGATGGCAAGCCAAATAAATCAGGATCGGCAGTGCAATGAGTAACCAGGTTGCGATCGCTGCAATCAAAATTTGACGATTACGGGCAAACACAAACATGCCCATGATCATGCCTAGCGGCATTGCGCTCATGGGCGGCAAGGTATCAATCAGCTGAATATCCCGGCTGAACGCAGCTTGAAGGGTAAAGTACCAAACTCCAAACAGCAGACTACCCAACCCGCCTAAGACCCCTGTCCACAAAACCATGTTCAATTTCTGGGGTTGTCGGTACAGCACAATCAGCAAGATCAGGTAAAAAATCCCGTTAACTACCGGCATCACCCCACTCAGGACATGGGGTTCCGGTTCCAGTCGGTGGAGAACAGTCAAGAGTCCACAACCGAGAGTAATGACAGCGAGGAGTGATAACGCTGCGATGCGAATGTTTTGATTACGGGAACTAAGGACAGAGGGGCTATCTGAGATCATCCGTCTGTTGCGGGTATAAGAACGTCGGGTACTCTGCAAAAACAATCAGCAATTGCACTCAGCGCTGATCCTATCGCCTTCGTTCGTCAGGGGTGGGGCTGAGGCCGCTGTGCGAAGGGGGGTGCGTGACCGCAAACATCAGGTTGCAGAATCAACTGGGCTCGACCGAAAATCGTCGCCTGTTTCTATTGTTGTGGCCTCTGCTACAGGTCAAACGCATCTTTGATGCCCTATATCAAACCTTTTTAGCGCTGATTTGGTCAGAGCTGACAGGACGCTCTCAAAGGGCAGGACCGATGCAGTTGGGGGCATTGTTCCTGCTCTTTTGCGGATTATCGCTGGTGATCTTTTATCTGCGCACCTATGAAGCGATCATCTTTTTAGTATTAATCGGAATCTGGGGCGGTGATTACCAGTGGGCACGCTGGCAGTATCACCGCCAACGGACTCAGGTGGCGCTCACGATTCAGCCCGATCAATGCCTCTATCGCCTCTCTACCCCAGATCAAACCGTTCATAATCGCCAGTTTCATCCTGACCAGCTCCTGCAGGTTTGGATTGCCCGCACCGGCATTCGCGGCGGAGCATTTCAGTCAGTGGTGGATGAACGCTGGCAGGTGACGCTTTATCTGCGCGATCGCACCCAACTGCGCATGTATGAAGAAGCCAACCCTCGGGTGGCACTGAGGCGAGCCCAAACCATTGCTGCGGCTTTACCAGGAACGCCAGTGAAATTTGTCGGGAGTATTGGCAGTGGCCCCTACGCGATGCTTTTGCCCCAATTTCAACTCGCAGAGCGTTACCACCGTCGCGCTGTATCTACCATCAAAGCCCAACCCACTGCCCAAGGGTGGCAACTGCGCACCCAATGGTCCCACGCCAGTTTTAAGCTCGTGCTCAGGCGTTTGTTAGGGTCGGTTGGCTTTTTGATTTTTGTGCTGTTGATGACAGAGTTTATGGAAAACTTTGGGGCGTTACTCCATGGCTCCGTTCAGGTCTATGCTGACCATGAAGCCACCCGTTTGATGTTGGTCGGGGCCATCCAACAATTAGATCTGACGCCAGATTGGCCTGATTTAGCTGAGGCCGCGATCGCCCTTGGGGTAGTGCTGATGCAATTAGCCAGACTCTTTCAAAACCAGCGGCTGATGGTGACTGACGAGCAAGTCATCTATCACCAGGGTACAGGGCAAGCGACACGACTATCGCGCTCAACCTTAGCCCCCCCTCTGATGATTCCAGGCCCGTTCCCAATGCTACTGCTGTTGGACGAGACCCAGGGCATTGCCTTTAGTGGTCTTGACTCTGATGAATGGTTGTATGGGGCTTGGACCCGTTTGCAGTCAGGGCTAGCGCTTCAGGTAAGTGAATAGCAATATTATGAAACTGGGAGCGGAAATGATTGCCCAGTAAGGCTTTTACCCGGTGTTGATGACTTACCCTAGCCCAGCTCGAACGTCGTCACTCCAAAAATGCGATTGAGGGGCAACGCAGGTGGGGCTTGCATATACATGCGAGCTGTTTCAAAACACTGAGTGAGCTTGTAGCGGTTGGCTAGGGCGATGGCTGCGTCATTGACCTCAGGCACATCCAGGTAAAACTTTTGCCCTAGCGTTACCTGGTCTGTTAGCGCTTGAAATAGCATGTCTGCCAACTCGGGTGTATTAGCAAATAGAGGGCCGATTTTATAGCCGCTGCGGCAGGGGCGGATCGTACCGTAGCCCACCAGACTGCCACGCTCCATAATCCCAAAACTTTTGCTGTCGGGCTGGGTCAGCCAACATTTGAGAAATCGACTGCGATGGGCGGGGAAGAAAGCGAGATCATAGTCGAGCACAACATCAATTGGCACCGAAGCTAAGGGCACAACTGCCGCTGCCAGGTTTAATCCTCCTGAGTGGGTACGACTGCCCTCAAAGCGAATATTGCGGTAAGCCAGTTGGAAGCCTGATTGCAGATAGTTCTCTTGTTGGGCAACGACCCCATCCAAACCAATATTGCAGCCCTGGAGGTAGTCAAGCCCTGCCTGCCAGAGTTGAAAGCCATAGCCCTGGCCCCGGAACTCGGGCTTCACGATGTAGAAACCGAGAAATCCAAAGGTGTCATCATATTTGACGACAGAAATTGAGGCGATCGCCTCATCGCCCAAAACCCCCATCAAAAATCCATTTGGGTCAGCTGCGTAAAAGCAATCTCCGTCATGTAATCCCGGATTCCAACCCTCGGCAGCAGCCCAGTCGATGGCTAGATCCAAGTCTTGGCGATCCATGGTTTTGATCCGATAGGTCGATGAAGCCATGGGCGTTTAGGAATTGAGTGGCACAGGAATTTAGGGGACAGGGACAGTCTCTAATAGATCCGCGACTAAGGTAGCAGCACGGTGCCCCCCTGCGGGAATGAGGCGATGGGCAAGGACATGGGGGGCCAGCACTTTGATGTCGTCCGGCAGAACATAGTCGCGATCGCTCAAAAAGGCCCACGCTTGCGCCGCTTTCTGAAACGCTACCGTGCCCCGTGGGCTCACCCCTAAGGCAATATCTGGATGCTGACGGGTAGCTCTGACCAGCGCTAGTAAATATTGCTGTACAGAAGCTTCGACCCGAACGGCGGTACATTTCTGCTGGATCGCCGCCACTTCCTCAGGGGTAATACAGGCTTGGAGTTCTTGAGTCTTTGACGGGGCTGAGAAGCGGGTCAGCATCTCCAGTTCTTCCGCCTCGTTGGGATACCCCAAGCTAAAAGACAGGGCAAAGCGGTCCATCTGGGCTTCTGGCAGCGGGAAAGTGCCCTGATATTCCACCGGATTTTGAGTGGCAATTGTAAAAAATGGGTGCGGTACAGGGCGCGATACCCCATCTAAGGTGACCTGATGCTCTTCCATCACTTCTAGCAAAGCGGATTGGGTCCGGGGTGTGGCCCGATTAATTTCGTCTGCCAGCAGAATATGGGTAAACACCGGTCCCGCCATGAACTGGAACTCCCCTGATTTGGGATTCCAAATATTGGTGCCGGTAATATCTGCGGGCAGGAGGTCAGGCGTGCATTGGATCCGCTGAAATTTGCCATCAATGCAGCGCGCCAGGGACTTAGCTAACAGGGTTTTACCCACCCCCGGCACATCTTCCAAGAGGGCATGTCCGCCCGAAAATAAAGCCACCAGCACCAAGCGGATGGCCTCATCTTTGCCGACGATGGCTTTATTCAAGTTTTGAATCAGTGCCGCAACGCGATCGCCCATGGCCGCTCCCTAGATTTCGTTAGGCTCATCATGCCTTGACAATAGGTCGATTGCCCACCGTCATCATGGCAGCAGCCTGCTCACAGTCCCGCTTAATTTGGGCTTTTAGCTGATCAAGCGAATCAAATCGCTGTTCTGGGCGCAAAAAATCCACTAGGGCAATCGTGAGTGTGTGTCCGTAGAGGTTGCCTTGCCAATCCAGCACATGGATCTCTAAAGTTTGGCCTTGACCGGCAATGGTTGGCCGATTGCCCAAATTCATGACGCCCGGTATCGCGAGATCAGGCGCAAGATCAGGCATCCCATAGACCTGTACGGCATAGACCCCGTTCCCTGGCAGAAATTTATCAGGTGCAAGCCGCAAGTTTGCCGTCGGGAAGCCCAATTGCCGACCCAGTTGCTGTCCTTTCACCACCCGCCCGGTAATGTGATAGGGGCGTCCCATCAGCGTTTTTACCTCAGAGAGGTTTCCTGCGGTCAGGGCCTGACGGATGCGAGAACTGCTGATGCGGCGGTCTGACATAGCGCCTGCCACTGGGTTACCCTCACTTTGGCTGAGATCCAGTACAGATACCGTCGCCCCATGGGTAGCGGCCAGACGGGTGAGATCATCCACGGTCCCGGCTCGTCGGTGGCCAAACTGAAAGTTAGCACCCACGCTGATATGTTGGGCGTTAAGACGTTCAATCAAGACTTTTTCGACAAAAGCTTTGGGACTCAGCGCCGCCAATTCCTGACTAAAGGGCAACAGCACGAGCTGTTTTACCCCGAGGACTCGTAACAATGCTGCTTTTTCTTCCAGAGGGGTGAGCCAAGGTTGGGGTTTGCCTGAAAAAAATTCCCGAGGATGGGGGTAAAACGTGACGACGGTTGGATATAAATCTGACGCGGACGGTATTTTGGGGAGGGACGCCAACCCTGCACAGTCATCAAATAAGAGAGCACAGCGATCGCTATAGCCCCGCACATTGAGCACAGCCCCATTCAGGCCAATATCTCCGACCCGCAGTGGATCTTGTTCTGGCAATGCGGCTGTAATCGCTCGAATGACTTGCTGATGGCCACGATGAACACCATCAAAATTGCCCAGCGCCACAACAGTGGGCGTCTGCACCAGCGATAGGGAAGAAGTCACCCACACAACGATAGGTTTAATGAAATAAGAATTTAAATCTGAAGCTCACCTGTCCCTGAAACGTGAGGTGATGAGGCTTGACCACAGTGGGGTTAAGCATAGACCGCAGGCTGGTTGGCCTCCATTAGATCGATAACCATGCCCTCTTGGGCAACGACACTCTCAGGAAAAACCTCGGCTGTATCGCTTGCGATCTCATCCATGAAGGTATCGTCATGGAGCGGATCATGGTGGAAGATCACCAGTTGCTTAACATTAGCAGCCTTGGCAACCTTAACAGCCTCCTGCCACGTGGAATGTCCCCAGCCTTTCTTGCTGGTTTTGGGATGATCGTACTCCTCATCGGTATAGGTAGCGTCGTAGATGATCACATCCGCATCTCGACATAGCCAAAGGACATTTTCATCCAGCCGATTGGGATAATGCTCAGTATCGGTAATGTAAGCTGCCGCATGCCCCCCCCAACTCACCCGATACCCCACTGATTCACCGGGATGGTTGAGCAACGCATTTTCCACCGTGATGTCTTGAATCTTGACGGTTTCTCCAACCTCCAGATCGCAGAACTTTAGATCAGCCCCCATAATCTGCAACGGCACCGGGAAATTGGGGTGCAGCATCTGGTCATTGAGGCGCTGCTCAATAGTGGAACCATTCGGAGCAACGGCACCGTAGATGTTAAATCTAATGCCTGGTACAAACGCAGGCACAAAGAAGGGAAAGCCCTGAATATGATCCCAATGGGAATGTGTAAAAAACATGCTGGCTTCCAGAGGCATCTCTGAAAGTACCTTGGAGCCCAATACTCGCAGCCCAGTCCCTCCATCGAAAATCAGTAGGTGGCCACCGACTCGCATTTCAACACAGGAGGTATTGCCGCCGTATCGCACTGTCCCAGGCCCAGGGCAGGCAATGCTACCCCTTACGCCCCAGAAGCGAATCAGAAACTGGTTCTGTGTGTCAGACATGGGTGTGTTGCATCGAAATTAGCAGGTTGCGGTGGAAGAGACCCCACTGTCCTTGGATAGTATCTTTCATGGTATTAAAAAAATCCAGGGATCGCCCGTCTGAAGTATTGCCCCAGGATAAATCTCGGGCTGAGTCGCCGTGGCGAATCTTTACAAAGTCTCTTACATCACAGTCAGTCATGGGGCTCGGGTCTTTCTAAGATTTCGCTGTGGACTGCACGGAATCAGGACGAACTGCTCAAAGAACCTGCATCTTCCTGCCATTTCTGTAGGGCAATCAGCCCTAGAGACGAAGTCAGGTTGTATTGCAGAGGCGTAACCGTAATCCAGTGTTCCCGAATTGCCCGTACATCCGTAGGAATATCGTGAAGACCTTGAAAATGGGGCAACTGCTGTAAATACTGAGCCAACGCTTGATACCCGTCCGGAATATCTTCGATTTCCTCTAAGACCTCTCCAGCCAGCCAATAATAGGTTTTTCCCCTGGGGTCAACTCGCTTCTCAAACATGTCGAAGTAGCGACGGATCCCTTGCCGTGCCAAGACAACCCCCTTGATGTCCTCCTGGGCCACAGGTGGAACATTGATATTTAACAGCATCGGTATGGGCAACGGATGGCGCGTTAGCGTTGCTAGAAGCGATCGCGCAAACTCTGCAGCAGGATGAAAATTTTTGTGGGCAAAGCTGGTGAGGCTAAAGGCGATAGAAGGGATGCCTTCAATAACACCCTCCATAGCTGCCGAAACGGTCCCAGAGTAAAGCACGTCAGTGCCCAAATTTGCCCCCTGATTAATGCCAGCGAGGACCATATCAGGGGGAGCCGCTAAAAGCGCCCCCAAGGCGAGCTTGACGCAATCGGCGGGCGTGCCCGAGCAGGCCCAAGCTTTGACCTGAGGCGCAAATATACCCTCGATCGCTTCGGCGCGAATCGGATCATGTAGCGTCAGGCCATGGCCGGTGGCCGATCGCTCCTGATCAGGACAAACCACCGTAACTTGATGCCCTGCATCCGCCAAAGTGTTGGCTAAGACCTGGATGCCACTGGCAAAAATCCCATCATCATTACTAATCAAAAGTCGCATTAGAGATAGTGCTGAGGCTGATAGCCACGACGATAGCGGTTCAAGCACCCATCGGTACTACAAGATAGCGATTAACATAGAGATCCCGAGCATGACGGGGTTGCTTCCCCTACCCCATAGTGAGACGATCACCCTGGCCGGGCTGGGACGACCGCTAGAATTAAACGCTGACATGGCAACGACATCATCACAAAGTAGCTTAGAAGCTGAGCTAAATGTCCTGGGTAATCGCGCTGAGACTGAGATTGCCCAAACGGCAACCCTAGAGGACTTAGAGCAACTGCGGGTGGCTTACCTGGGCAAAAAGGGCCAAATCTCTAAAGTCTTGGGCGGCATGGGCAAGTTATCTGCCGAGGAACGTCCGCGCCTGGGTGCCCTGGCAAATACCGTTAAAACGGCGGTTCAAAGCCAGCTTGAGAATCGCAAGGCCTCCTTACAGACCGCAGCAATTGAGGCCCAACTGGCTGCAGAAACCTTAGATGTGACCATGCCGGGAGTCTATCGCCCTCAAGGCCGGGTTCATCCCATCAACAGCATTATTGATCAGCTCACCGAGATTTTTGTCGGTTTAGGCTATACCGTCGCCAGCGGCCCCGAAATTGAGAGTGACTACTACAACTTCGAGGCGCTCAACTTCTTGCCCGATCACCCCGCTCGGGACATGCAGGATACCCTCTATTTACCGAATGGAGACCTGCTGCGCACCCATACCTCCAACACCCAAATCCGCTACATGCAGGACCATGAACCTCCTGTACGGGTTCTGGCGACCGGTCGCTGCTATCGGCGCGATACGGTCGACGCCACCCATGCAGCCGTGTTTCACCAAATTGAGTTTTTTGCCGTTGATAAGGGCATTACCTTTACTGATTTGCGAGGCACGATTCGGGCCTTAATTGATGCGCTGTTCGGCGAGATCCCGATCCGGTTTCGCCCAAGCTTCTTTCCCTTCACTGAGCCGTCGGCAGAGGTGGATGTGGAATGGAAAGGGCGCTGGCTAGAGGTGCTGGGCTGCGGCATGATCGACCCCAATGTCATGAAGGCCGTCGGTTACGACCCAGAGGTCTACACCGGCTTTGCGGCTGGCCTGGGGGTTGAGCGTTTGGCCATGGTCCAACACGAAATTGATGACATTCGCCGCCTCTACAGCAGCGACTTGCGCTTTCTCCAGCAGTTTTAAACAACCGACATGGCCCATCGGTTAGGGTTGTGGGTGCAATTGCTTGGATTGTTCGGATCTGACTATGGTGCGCCCATTCCGTTTTGCCATCATCAGTGACCTCCACGTCACCCTGCCCCACACCCAATACGCTTATCCCAGCCAGTTTCACTTCGTAGAAGCCAGCATCCCAGCCCTAGAGCAGGTGCTGGACGCCCTAGCAGCAGAACCCTTAGATTTTGTACTCCTCCCTGGGGATCTGACCCAGCATGGGGAACGAGAGAATCACCAGTGGCTGACCCAGCGTCTGAGCCAGTTGCCGTTTCCGGTGTACGTGGTGCCTGGCAACCATGACGTGATTACGGCCCATGGCGATGAGAAAACCGTCAGCCTGTCAGAGTTTACCGATCGCTATTGCGCCTTTGGTTATGGTCAGCAGGACCAGCCCTACTACCATCAGGAGCTGGTGCCAGGGGTGCATTTGGTTGGCCTGAATTCCATTGCCTTTGATGAGCAGGGGCAGCAGTTGCCGACGGGCTATATCGACATGGCTCAGCTGCAGTGGCTGACAGAGACACTCCAGACTTTGCGAGGGGAATGGGTGATGGCCATGGTGCATCACAATGTTTTGGAGCATATGCCGGGACAGACGACGCACCCGATGGGGCAGCGTTACATCATTCAAAATCGCCAGGTATTGATCGATTGTTTGCAAGCCCACTCAGTGCGGTTGGTGTTGACTGGCCATTTGCACGTGCAGGATGTAATGGAATCGGGCGACCTCTGGGCGGTGACAACGGGCTCTTTGGTTAGCTATCCCCATCCTTACCGGCGGGTGTCGGTGACTCCCCATCACAGAGGCGACCTGCAGGTACAGATCACCACAGAGCGGGTGCAGACGCTGCCCGATTGGCCTGATTTACAGACGGTATCTCGCCAACGTATGGGCGATCGCTCCGGCCCCTTTATGAGTCGTTTCTTGAGCTGTGCCCCGTTGAACCTACCGCCGCATCAGGCTGCTGAGTTAGCTCCAATGATCAGTGACTTTTGGGCTGCGGTGGCCTCAGGAGATAGCGCGATTGACTATCCAAGCTTGCCAGAGCCCGTGCGGCGTTATCTGCATAGGTTTGGGGCAATGGATAGCCAGGGGAATTATCGCACCATTGACAATCAGGCTGAGCTAACCCTGAAAGCACCATAGCCCCAGCATTACCGCGCCCTTTTCTGTAGTATTACTAGGAGCTATAAACCCTCAGCACAAGCATTTTCAGCTTGATTGACACAGCTCTTAGAAAAAGACATCAGCCTTGAGGCGACCCGTGTTCTTCAGCCAGTTCTGAGCCTCAATATAGTTATTGGGGGCAATGTTGATCGCCTCGATCCAATATTTAGCGGCTTCGTCAAAAAACTCATTCGCCCCTTCTAGATCACCCGAAGCCTCAATTTTTTCTCCTTTGTAGTGATAAATCACTGCAATATTATTCAGGGCCTGACACAAGCGCGGGTTCAGCTCTAGGGCTTGCTGATAGTAATCGAGGGCTTGCTCATGCTCACCGTTGCTGGCATGGATCAGGCCAATGTTATAGAGAATAAAGCTGCGATCGTAGGGGTCTTCCTCTAGGGTGAGAGCCTCTTGGTAGTTATCCATCGCCTCGGCATATTCCCCATCGGCCTGGGCCGACATGCCGTCACGGTAGTAGGCAAAAGCTTGTTTTTCGTTGTGCTTGGCAGGCATCATCTTTAAAATCATGTCCGCCATTACCGTAAAGGTCTTATCGATAAAGTTATCGTTGCGTTGGCTTCTGGGCATGGTTAGGCACAATAAAGATGGTTTTGATTACCCCCTACTTTAGCGTTATCGGGTCGCGGTTGAGATGCGCTGCCCTAGCAGGAGGGACAGGAGTCCATCGATATCAATTGCTCTTGCAGAAAAGTCACCAATTCTTGCAGGGTGTCAAATTCGGCTTCATCAAAATCTTCACTCAGATCGATCTGAAAGGCTTCGAGAAAGTCCTCACAAAACTGATTAGGCCAGTCAAACCAGCACACCAAGGGCAAATGTAGGTCTTCAATCAGGCGATCGCTGGGCCTCAGACACCCCACCTCTAACCCTGAGTGACGGCCCAATTCCTCAAACAGAAATTTGCCGAGGGCAGGCAGCATGGGTCTACCAAGGGATTGTTGAAACGTGTCCGTCCACGCTTCGACAGTGAGTGCAGGCCGGGTTTGTTTGAGGCGACGGTTGACCTGACGGCGAATCGTGGCATCGGGGCTCAGATCGGCATAGGTCTGCAAGCTTTGGACAAAATTGGTAAATGCTTGCCACATAAGATTTCCAAGCTGGCTAGACCCTCGGCTTCAGTGTGCCCATTGAGCCGAAACACATTTGCTAATCGGGATGGATTCCGTAATGTTGCTAGGGTCAGACGCTGGTGGGGATCGCTCAGGTCTGTGATGATCATGCGAAAAACCCGGCCTCAGCAGTGCTGAAACCGGGACTGTAATTTGTCTCCTCAGATCATTCTGAAGGTTGACCCTAAGCCATCAGGCCATAACCGTTCAGAATCGCTGCGGTCGACGACGGCAGCAGCGGCAGATCAGTTATCGGTCTGATCAGTCGTTGCGAGAATGCGATCGCGCAACTTATCGGGCACCTGCTGCAGGTGGTCATAGTGCCAGTGAAAGAAACCCACGCCCATGGTGTGAGAGCGCAGCTCCAAAATCATGGTCTGCACCTCTGACTCGGGGATGTCTGCAGACACCACATCCCAGCCGGTCCATTTAGGCTTGGCTTCGTACCCCAGAATCTGACCGCGCCGACCACTAATCATCTTCAGCACATTGGCGGTAAAGCTGTTGGGCACGGAGATATCAACTCGATCCACCGGCTCTAATAGCGCTGGCTCACAACCGGGCATCCCTTCCTGCATGGCAATCCGGGCCGCTTGCTTAAAGGCTTGATCAGAGCTATCCACCGAATGGTAGGAACCATGGGTGAGGGTCACAGCCACATCCACCACCGGGAAACCAAGCGGCCCCTGGGAAAGGTACTCGCGAATGCCGACCTCAACACTGGGGATATATTGCTTGGGCACCACCCCACCGACAATCTTTTCGCCAAAGTTAAAGCCTTCACCGCGCTCCAGTGGGTTGATATCGATATAGATATCGCCAAATTGGCCATGGCCACCGGTTTGGTGCTTATAGCGCCCCCGCACATCAGTACGGGCTTTACGGATAGTTTCTTTGTAGGGCACCCGAGGCTGATGGGTCGCCATTGGCAAGTTGTACTTGCGCCGCAATCGATCCAGGGCGATGTATAAATGCACCTCTCCCTGCCCCCAGAGGATCACCTCATGGGTATCACCATGCTGCTCCCAATAGAGGCTGGGGTCTTCTTCCAATAACTTAGCGAGCGCACCGGTCAGCTTGACTTCATCACTGCGCTTTTCGGGGGTGATCGCCAGCGCATAGACCGGCGCAATCCGCTCAGCGGTGGGCAGTTCCAGCTCAGGCGCATCACCAACCGCTAGGGTTTGGCCGGTTTTAGCGTTCTCCAAGCGGGCGATCGCCACAATCTCTCCGGCACCGGCTCTAGGTAAGCTGGTTTGCTGCTGGCCCATGAGGCGATAGAGACCGCCCATGCGTTCGCCATTGAGAGATTCACCATCTTCGAGTTGGCCCTGCCAAATGCGGACCAATGAGAGCTTGCCCCCCTGGGGTGTGTAGTACGTTTTCAGCACCTGGGCCAGCGGCGCTCGGGTTTTGACCCCAGCCAAGTATCGCTCCGCCGTCACAGACGCATCCGGGGCTTCTTTGACTAGGGCATCTAACAGCGGGCGAACCCCATAGTCTTCGGCAGCAATACCCAGAAAGACAGGCACAATCAGGTCAGCCCTAAGATCTTGGCGCAGATCTTGCAGGATTTCTTCTTGGGGCGGATCAATCTCCTCTAGCAGTTCTTCGAGCAGGTGATCGTCAAAGTCGGCCAACGCCTCCAGCATTTCGGTGCGGGCCGCCTGTTCTTCTGCTTGCAGGGCCTCCGGCATGGGAACTGGATCAGCGGCAGCACCTGAATGGTATTGATAGGCTTGCTCTGTCACCAAATCGATGAATCCGATCAGGTCTGGACCTTGGCGAATGGGGTATTGCTGGGGAATAATCGGGCGACTCGAAACGGTTTTGAGGGCTTCCAACACCTCTAAAAATGGGGCAGTGGCGCGATCCAGCTTATTGATCCAAATTAGGTGCGGAATCTCCCAACTGTCCAAAAACTGGAACAGCGGTGAGAGGGTTAACACCCGATTCGGGTCGGCTTCACAGACGACGACGGCTGCATCAACGCCAATCAGGGCATTGTGGGTTTCTTGCAGTAGTTCGACCGAACCGGGGCAATCGATAAACGTAAAATTAATGCCGCCGTACTCAGTACTGGCGGCATTAATTTCGGCAGACATGGTGCGATCGCGGGCCTCAGGTGAAGCATCCCCAACCGTATTTCTATCGTCTACCCTGCCCTTGCGGGAAACTGCATCGCTCACATAGAGCAGACTCTCTAGAAGAGAGGTTTTGCCACTGGAATAAGGACCAACAATAGCGACATTACGCGGTCCCGAAAGCACTTTCTGGGTCATGAACTTACCCCTTTTTAATCAGGCAAAGCCGACCACCCAATCCTCGTAACGCATAAGGATTATCGTGATCCCAGGTTTTTAAACATCCTGGCTTAACCTCACATTAACGCCGCCATCTAATTGGGATCAGCGGGCTGTTGAAAAAATTCACTAGGCTAAGAACCGTGAATGAACTGTAGCGATCTGTAAAAGGCTTTTGAGTTTTGAGCCCAAGCATTTGGCGGACTCATATTGATTGATATGCCCTGGATAGGAAGTACGGATTGAAAACGGTTGAATGGAGCGCGTAGAGACCTGTCCTTTGCGCCTCCAACCGAAAAGGAATCAGTGTTGACACGGAGCCTTGATCCAAATCACATCGATATGAAGATGGAATCTCATTACGATTTCGTTGTTATCACGGTCAATGTCCGTAATTTCCGGGATGATAAACTTGAGCGCAATTGTAAAGTGCAGTCTGTCTTCAGGAATCAGCACGATGACTCCCAAATCTCCAGCCCAACCCCAACATCAGCCCTACAACTGGCGGTTGCCGAAACCCGAGAGTCAAGCCAAGCTAAAGCCCCTAGATTTTTCCGCCTTAGAGAATTTATTTGGCGATGCCCAAGCCCTCCAAGAACTAGACCGCTCCACAAAGCCCAAGCAGTAATCAAGCCATTCGCCGGTTGCACAACACCACGACGCCATGGCACTCAAGCTAGTCATCGGCAACAAAAACTATTCCTCTTGGTCTCTGCGAGCATGGCTTTTCCTCAAGGAGAGTGGCTTGGTCTTTGAGGAGGTGATGCTGCCGCTCTTTACTGAACAGTGGTATCAAGATATTGCCCGATATACCCCAGCCGGTCGAGTGCCGGTTTTGCTGGATGGTGACCAGGTGATTTGGGATTCCACCGCGATTATGGCCCACCTGCAAGAGCAGTACCCCGAAGCGGTGGGATGGCCCCAGGCTTTATCGGCTCGGGCCTATGCCCGCTCCGTTGCGGCAGAAATGCATTCTGGCTTTTTGGCCATACGAGAAGAGCTCCCGCAAAACATTCGCGCCCGTCAAAACCGCGATCGCTCTGACTTCTCTAGCGCGGCCCAAAAAGAAATTGACCGGGTTGAGACCATCTGGCAGACGGGCTATCAAACCTATGGTGGACCTTGGTTAGGGGGCGAGTTTTCAGTGGCAGATGTAATGTATGCCCCGGTGGCGCTGCGGTTTGTCACCTATGGGATTGCACTCGTACCGGAAGCCCAGCAGTTTGTGAGCGCAGTCCAGGCGTTACCCTCGATCCAAGCTTGGGCTGAAGCGTCGACAACTGAAACCGAGGTATTGCCCTTTATCGATAACCTCAATGCCAACGGTGACTCAGCCGTTACCTTTGCCTAGTAATGGAGGGTTCAAAAAATCATTAATAGCGTTTGCTAGGGTCGCTAAATCTTCTAAGGAGGTATCGCCCTCAGAAGTGAGATGCAGGGTGCGATCGCCCACCAAAAGTGATAAAACCCGCTTTTCAGAGACGATAACGCCCTTCCAATCCCGATATTCTTTCTGTTCTACTTGGGCAGCTTGGATTTGGCTAAGCAGGATGGTTTGCTCATGCTCGACTCGACCTGAAGGGTTGCATTCCTGGATGGTGAGGCAAGAATACGCAAATTGATAGAGCCGATAGCCGGGTGACGGGGTATTAGCAGCGGCGATATTGGAGCCGGTGATGCCGACAATCACGCCGACCATGAGCCAGCCCCAATGGCCAGTAATAACCATCATCACTACGGTGACGATTAGCGTGATGCCAACCCAGGCGCATCCCTCCAATTCTCCCGCTTCAAATTCTTGCCTTAAGACCAAGGCATCGTTGGTTTGTTGGCTAATTTTGAGGCGAGACATGGATGGGTCGAGCGTAGCCAGAATCAGGCAACGGCGTAGGACATCACCTACAGTACAAAACGCTTGCAAAGTGACCCAGAGGCTTTATCAGAACTCAGCACTTGCAGATAGCAAGGCGCAGGATTAAGGGCTAGCAATCTCTGGAAAGGGCCGGTGGCAGGGCTCTCCTATTTTTATGCAACCCTCGAATCACATTTCCGGTACAGTCTTGAGGTGATGTCAACGATTTGTCTGTGACCTTTCAAGCCCGCCCTCGCAAACGCTTTGGCCAACACTGGCTGACCAGTGACAAAATCCTGCAACAAATTGTGGCGGCGGCAGATTTGCAATCGGGCGATCGCCTCTTAGAAATCGGTCCCGGTACTGGGTCACTCACCCAGCGGCTCTTGGCCCAAGGCAATACGGTCGTTGCCGTAGAGGTGGATCGCGATCTCTGCCGTAAGCTGCGGGGTCGGTTTCCCGTGGCGGATAACTTCCTGCTCCTCCAGGGGGATATTCTCGAACTGGATTTATCTAACCTGCTGAGTGATCACGCCGCCTTTCAAAACCCGAATAAGGTAGTGGCCAATATCCCTTACTACATCACCGGACCGATTTTAGAGCGGTTGCTGGGCACCTTTACCCAACCAAATCCAGCCCCCTTCGACAGCATTGTATTGCTGGTGCAGCAGGAGGTGGCCCAGCGGCTCTGTGCCCAGCCAGGGAAGAAGGCGTTTGGTGCATTGACCGTACGGGTGCAGTATTTAGCAGATTGCGAAATGATTTGCACGGTCCCCCCCAAAGCATTTACGCCACCCCCCAAGGTCACGTCGGCGGTGGTGCGCCTCACCCCTCGTCCTTTTGAACATCAGGCCAAAGATGTGCGCGTTTTGGCCCAGACGGTCACCCAGGGCTTTTCGCAAAAGCGCAAGATGCTGCGCAATACCCTGTCGTCGCTGATCGAGCGCGAACAGCTCCTAGCCTATTTTGATGACTTAGCGATCACCCCCAACGTCAGGGCCGAAGACCTCAGCGTCGCAACCTGGGTGGCATTGAGTAATAAGATTCTGAAGGAACAACAATCCTGCTAAATCGCCTCCCTTAGCCTGTCGCCTCTGGGACGATTGGCGGGTGAAGTGGGACCAATCGGTAAGCGGTCAGTGGCAGAGGTTCAGGTATGAATTTGTATAAGTTGAAGGCTGCAGCCAAAATCAACCTCTATCTCGAAATTTTGGGACACCGCCCCGACGGCTTCCATGAGCTGATTATGGTGATGCAAAGCCTGGACCTGGCTGATGTGATTACGGTTCAGGGCCACGTCGGCTCAGGCATCTACCTCCATTGTGATCATCCACAGGTGCCCAAAGATCACACCAACCTGGCTTATCGAGCAGCGGCGCTGATGATTCAGACCTTTCCCCAAGCAGCGGCCCATCACGGGGGCATTGATATCACCATTCAGAAACAGATTCCAATTGGGGCAGGCTTGGCAGGGGGGTCTGCCGATGCTGCCGCCACCCTCGTCGGGGTTGATTTGCTCTGGCAGTTGGGACTCGCTCAGCAGGAACTGCAAGAACTCGGCGCTCAACTGGGGTCCGACATTCCCTTTTGCATTAGCGGCGGCACTGCCCTGGCCACGGGGCGAGGCGAACAATTAGATAACCTCGGCCTCACCCATCTGTATGCAGTGCTGGGCAAATACAACAGCTTGTCCGTCTCTACCCCCTGGGCCTACAAAACCTACCGAGACCACTTTGGCGACACCTACTTAGATTTGGCAACCACGGGTGCCGAGCGCCGCGAAGCCATCCATTCTGGCCCCATTTTGGGGGCGATCGCCCATCAAGACGGCCCGACCATCGGCCAGCTCCTCCACAATGATTTAGAAAAAGTAGTGCTCCCCGCCCACCCCCAAGTCGCTGACCTGAAGACCACCATGGCTGGGGTGGGTGGTTTAGGTACACTCATGTCTGGCTCAGGGCCGACTGTGTTTACCTTGACCTCAACACGGGCAGAAGCGGAAGCGATCGCCCAGCAGGTTCAGGAAAAAATAGCTGATCCGGATTTGGGGATCTGGGTCACTGAGCTGCTGCCGACCGGCATCCAACTAGAATCCACTGGAATTCAAAATTAGAAATTTAAAATTGCCGAATGGCATTTTGAACTTTTAATTTTGCCTTTTGAACTATGCTGTGATGTCATTTTCAGGTTTGATTCCCTTGTCCTTCCATCAGCTTTGCCATGCAGGTTCAGTTTCGCGAGTGTGATTTTTTCAATATCTGGATTTGGCTGCAATTTGTGACCAGCCCTTCACCGATGGAACAGCAGTACATTGAGGAAATCTTCGACTCCTGGTTTTTCCTAGGCAAATTAGGAGGCTTTAACGCCGAGAATCTACAGGTGCAGGATACTGGTCTAGAGGTCAGCTATATGCCCTATCGGGAAGAAGACAGCAGAAATGTCTTAGTCTCTTTGATGCACAACATGGGAGAGCTAGAGTACAGGGGGGTCTGGGCAAGGTGTTGGTTTGACCTGGGCACCGCAGACGCGATCGCCCTGGATATTTTGATCAATGCCCTGAACCAATTTAGCCAAGACTATGTAGCCATCGAAGAAGTGATTATCGGCGGCGAAAATCCTGATTGGCCCATTCCTGAGAACCGCCGCTCTGACTTTATGGATGATATCGATGCCTAGGATTGGGACTCGTAGAACGCTTTCAACCGAACCAATGCCTCTGAAAAGAGATCGGCAGGAATGACGCCGGGTAACAATAGCTCACCCATCAGGAAGGTAGGGGTGCTGGTGAGCTGGAGCTCTTGGGCGAGGGCTAAGTCTTGGGCGATCGCCGCATTCGCGCCTTCGCTAATGCGATCGCGGTTGAACTGCTCCATATCTAAGGTCAGCTCTTCGGCAATCTCCACATACAGATCTTCACCTAGCTCAGCTTGACGGGCAAAGAGGGCATCGTGATAAGGCCAAAACTGGCCTTGCTGCTGCGCCGCCCAAGCGGCCTGGGCAGCAGGGATAGCCTCTGGGTGAATTTGAGTTAAAGGTAGATGTTTATAAACAAACAGCACCTCATCCCCAGCGTCAGCCAGAAAAGCCTCAACTTCTGCTGTGGCCCTGGCACAGAAAGGACATTCAAAGTCAGAAAACTTCAGAACTACGATATCGGCCTCTGGATTACCCTGAGTCGGCGAATTGGCCACCAGTACATCGCGATCAAGATCGGCCAGGACCTCACTCACGTGCTGCTGATGGTCCCTTAGATCGGTGGGGGCTTCAGGGGCCACAGTTTCTGAATCAGCAGTCTGGGCCACGGTTTCCTGATCGGTCGTGGGGGTAGCCGTTTGCTCGTCCGCAGGCATCTCACGCCAAAACGCCGTTAAAGACCAAGCCAAGGCAATCACAAAGCCCCCTAAAGCCCCTAGCCCCAGAGTCTTAAACCATTTAATTTGCTGACTAGAAGACTCACCCATAGGACAGATAACGTTAATATTTCTTTAGCTATTGTGACATTGATTTCTACAGGCCCAGCCTATGCACCCTTCCCCAGCCTTACTTGACTTGCTTTTCAACGGAGCCAACCTGTTCGTGTTGCCCTTCTGGGGATTGATGGTGCTGCTGCCCAATTGGTACGTGACTCGCCGAGTTATGGATTCGTACCTGCCCTATGTCGCCTTGGCTGGACTCTATCTCTATCTATTTGTGACGCTAGATCAGTCCGTTCTAGAGGCGTTTGCCGATCCAGAATTATCCCTCACAGGACTGGCCGGGATGTTTGCCAATAGCCAAGTCATGGCCACGGGCTGGGTCCACTTTGTGGTGATGGATTTGTTTGTGGGCCGCTGGATTTATCTGCAGGGACAGACCGAAGGCATTTTCACCCGCCACTCTTTGGCCCTCTGCCTGTTTGCAGGGCCGATCGGACTACTCACCCATCTAACAACTGCTTTTATTACCCGAACCTTTTTCCAGAAGGGTGAGTCAACCGAAGAAACGGCTGAAGCCACACCGGTTTCGAGCTAAATTGACAATCGGATGCGGCAGGGTGATACAACTGCATTTAATGGCTATGTTGCGAGGGGCTATGTGATGGTTTTGATGGGATGGTTTCATAACTGGAGTGGGTATCAGCGGTTGCAACGCCGCCCTTGGCGTTCGATCTGGCAATTCGCCACCCTGTTTAGTCTCTGTTTCGCCCTGATCGTGGGCTGCGGCGGTCCTGCCCCAGATAATGACGCGACAGACACGGGCAGTGCACCCATTAGTAATCGCGTCACAATGGGTACGACCTTGACGGCTCGTACCCTCGACCCGGCTGACGCCTACGAAATCTTTCCTGGCATTTTGCTCCATAACTTGGGTGATCAACTCTATGCCTACGAACCAGGCAGCACCGAGCTAATTCCCCAATTGGCAACAGAACTGCCGACCGTCAGTGATGACGGCCTGACTTACACCATTCCGCTGCGAGAAGATGTCACCTTTCACGATGGTACGCCTTTCAATGCCGAGGCCATGGCGTTCTCGATTCAGCGGTTTATGGAGAACGGCGGTCGCCCTGCCTTTTTGCTGTCTGAAAAAATTGACGCGGCCGAAGCCACTGGCGACTACGAACTCACCCTCACCCTCAAGACGCCCTTCGCTGCCTTTACCTCGCTGCTCACCTTCTGGGGGGTGACGCCCGTACCAGAGGCAGACTACGAGATTGCTGAGGGCAGCTTTGTGCCCGACAACTTTATCGGGACGGGTCCCTACAAGTTGGCTAGCTTCAGCGGCGATGCCATCAAATTAGATGTCAACGAAGACTACTGGGGTGAAACCCCGGCCAATGAAGGCGTTGATATTCAGATTTTTACCAGCGCTGCCAACCTCTACAACACCTTTAAGACCGGCGGTGTGGATGTGGCCTACCAGACCCTTGATCCCGATCAAATTGCCAGCCTAGAGCGGGAAGCCGATGGGGGAGGTTGGAAAGTGATTGAGGCGGGGACGACGGTGGTCAACTACATGAGTCTCAACCAGAAGATTGAGCCGCTGAATGATGTGCGGGTGCGGCAGGCGATCGCCGCCATGATTGACCGTCCTCTGGTGAATGAGCGGGTCTTTCAGGGTCAGGCAGAATCTTTGTACAGCCTGATTCCGACGAGCTTTGACGTTTACGAGCCCGTGATGGAGAGCCCCAATGGAGACGGCGATTTTGAAACCGCCCGTACCCTGCTAGAAGAGGCCGGTTTCTCAGAAGAAAATCCGTTCACCTTTGAAATTTGGTATCCGTCGGCGTCAACGACGCGCTCTGTCGTGGCCAATACCCTGAAAGAATCCTTTGAAACGGGTTTGCCGGGGCTCGTTACAGTGGAAGTCCAAACCGCTGAGAGCGCCACACTCTGGGGCAATATTTCCGAGGGTATCTACCCTGCCGTCTTGGCCAACTGGTACCCCGACTACTACGATGTCGATACCTTTATCCAGCCTTTCTTAAGCTGTGACCAGGGCTCTGAGGCCACCCTCTGTGCAGAAGGGGCCAGCCAGAGCAACGGTTCGTTCTACTACAGTGAGAAAGCCAATGAGCTAATTGTGGCTCAGCGGGCAGAGCAGGATCCGGCAGCACGGGATGCGATCGTGCAGGATATTCAGACCCTGCTGAAAGAAGATGTGCCCTACATTCCACTGTGGCAAAACAAGGACTATGTGTTTGCCCAGGATGGGGTCGGCGGGGTGGCCATTCAGCCCACGCAGCAGTTCCTGCTGTGGCAGATTAGCAAAGGCTAAGGGCTGCACCAGTGCTCCTGTTCAAGACACAGGAGCACTTTTGTCAGTCCCCAATTAACTTGAGTCACAGACTTTTTGGTGTTGTCAGCGTCAAAATACTGAACAATTGGGTGGCGTAATCAGGAATAGTACAACATACTTTCTGTCAATTTTTCAGATTTTTCAAAAGCTATTTTGATCCGGGTTTCCAAGTATATTTCAGCTTTTTCTCAACGATTTAAGCTGCTGCCTCAGTAGTTTCACGAGGATCACAAGGTCAACTTCTCAGGGAATCATAGGCAAAACGCTGTGGTTCCCAATGATGCATACTACCGACTCCCATCTCCTTTCTAGAAAAATTACCCGCCGGTTTTTTGCAACTGGCATTGGCCTTGCTGTAGCGGGTTTAGGAGCCCGGTTACCGTTATACGCCCAGTCCGGTCGCTGGCTAGAGGTCAGACGGCTTTCTGGTAGCGTTACTTACCGGGGGGGCAGTGTGCGGGCTGCTCGTACAGGTGATCGCCTCACCCAAGGTGGCCATGGCCTCTATACCAGTAGCGGTTCGAGTGCTGTTTTGAGCATTGACGGTAGCGTTGGCACGGTTACCGTTGCTGAGAACACTCGCTTTTCAGTGCAGCAGCTCGGCATTACAGCAGACGGAGCATACGTCACAATCTTGTCAGTCACCCAAGGCCAGGTTCGCGTTCAGGCCCAGCCATTTACCAATCCCAATACTCGCCTAGAGTTACACACCCCTAGCGGTGTATCAGCGGTCAGAGGCACTAAATTTGGCGTCAGCATATCCAGTAATGGCAAGAATGGTATCGGCACCCTAGAGGGCTCAGTTGATTTCAGTGCTCAAGGCGAGTCGGTGCAGGTGGGAGCAGGGTTTGCCTCTATTGCTTTGCCCGGAGAAGCGCCCATTCAGCCCATTCCACTAGACCGAGAATTGGCACTGAACTTAACACATTTTGATCGGCGCGGCCCTTCTCTACATGTGCATGGCCAAATTAACGCTGCCAACACCCTATTGATCGGTGACCATGAGGTTGAAATTGACCGCTCTGGTGCGTTTACTGCAGTATTTCCTGTGTCACAAAACTATTGGGTGATGACATTCAAAGTACGCAATCCGCTTGGAGAAGAGCGCCAGCACCGAGTCCCGTTGCGGCAGCGCTGATGCTTTATAGCAGCCGCCAGTCCGGTTAGGACAAGGCTGCGACCCACTTTGCTTATTCGCTAAGGATCAGAGCGATCCGAGGTGTCTTAAGCAAACAGCGTTATAGATTACGCTCGCTGTTGCCCTTGGCTCTGGCATTAGCGACGCAAAGCACGGGAGGTACCCGGTGGAGAATATAATCTACAACCGCTTTGTCACCCAGCAAGAGTACTGGGGCTTTAAGCCTGGGTATCTCGGAGCGATCGCCGTCGTCGCAAATGTTGTATTCCCCAGAATCCACCCCCTAACAAAATGGCCCAGTAGGGGCTATACACCAGTAGCCAGAGACCCAGGCGGAGGAACCCGACTGTTACGGCGCGAAAAGATTGGGTCGAGGTTTGCCAAGTTTCGCCTAGAGCCGCGCCAATGGGCGTCACGGTCGGCGCAGGTGGGTTAGCGCTCTCTAAGGTGAGCGTAATGGTTGAGAAGGCCACCTGATTTTGCAGGTTGCTGCGTTGGGCGTCGGCCCGCTCAATGGTTTCGCGCACGACGCTTAATTCTTGGGAAACTGCCAGAATATCCGCTACGGAACCGGAGCGCTCCATAATCTCCAACAGGGCTTCTTCTGATTTGCGCAGATTACGGATTCTGGCCTGCAGATCAACCAGTTGATTGGAAACATCATCTGCAGTGACAGATTGATAATCGACTTCTCCCAAAGCTTTGAGACTACGCAGGGTGAGCTCTAGGTTGGTTTGTGGTACGCGCAACTGCATCTCGACCCGTCGCGGTATGCCCTGCTCAGGAGCGTTTCCTTCGTCTCGCAGTTCTAAGATATCCCCTTGCTGTTGAGCCAGAATACTGCCAATCTCGTCGACTGCAGAGTCGAGGTCATCCAGGCGGAGGGTAAGTGAGGCCCGTTTAATCAACAGCGGTTTGCTTTGAGCGGGGCTCGTATCACTCACCAGTTGAGCGGTGCTATCCCCAGCGCTGGGGGAAGCGCTTGTTTCTACTGATTCAGCAACCACATCGGTTTCAACCTCGGCGCTGGAATAACTCTCGGGGGCAGCACCGCAACTGACTAAGAGGCATAGGCTCAGCGGCCCCATGATCCGATAAGCAGTTTCCCAAGGTTTGGTATGGCGCTGCAACATTATGTCCCTCGCATCAAAAGCGTTATGGATATCAGTATGGCTGGCCTAATTTAGCTCAGGGATGAGGTTTCAGATTTGGTAACGGTCATACCGTCTTTCATTTGTTCATCCCCCAGCTTTAGAGGGTGTTTGCAACCTTCTCGCGACTGCCTTTAGCGACATGGATGCCTAAACAGGTAAACGTCAGCCATCCTACTGATAAGCTCCAGCACGATTAATGTTTTTGAGGGAGGCGGCTAACGTGTGGCCAGCACTGATTGCATGGATACCTATGCTAGGCTCAACCTTGGCTGTTCACAATTGAGGGGCGAAATGGGCCAGCAATCCACTGCAAAAACCGTTTTTTTACTGACCTCAATGGTCGGCTGGTTGATTATTGGTGCAGCCCTGATGTATCTCGTGCCCACCTTTTTAGACCTGTTTTTTCCGAGCGAGCGCACCCACCTTTGGATGACCAATTTAGCCCGTGGTGGCTACAGACCGATACTAGCGATGGTCGGCGGCGGGATCACGCTGAGTCTGACAGTTTTAGGCAACTTCATCTGGTATCAACAGTTTGAAGGCAAGCTCTAAGCATTGAATCGGCTAGCATTCACTCGCGCTAGAACTGATAGCCCACACCAGTTTGTAAGGCTAAGGCTGTATTGCCACCATCGCGGTAGGCCCCAAAGGCAATAATTGCATTCCCAAATAGCACCACCCGACTATTGGGGAACATATAGTCGATCCCTGGCTGTAAAACAAACGCTGTCTGATTACCCACTGGAGAAGGGGAATCTCCACCGGCAAAGGAAACCCCTGCGCCCAAATAAATATCTGTATTCCAATTCAAGGCGTAGTCGTAGGACACGGTCGGCACAAAGGCAAAGCTATCCCCAAAAACGAGGGCCTGAGCCCGGATCGATACCGGGATCTCTAAAAAGCGATAACGACCCGCAATCACCCCCGACAGCCCACTCCCTTGACCGGTAGCAGCGTCGTCTGTGAGCCCCAAATAAGCCCCAAGACCAATAAAGCTACCGTAGGCAGCTTGAGCGTGAACCGGCTCTGCTGTTGTCAAGGCAGCACCCACAGCGATCGCACTACCAGCGGCTGAGGCGACAACCCATTGAGATAATCGGCGCACAATATGGTTCATCTTGGCTCACTCCTCAGGCACAAATACCAATAACGCAAGGGACAGCGTTAGTCAGTCAACCCTAGCCTTGCCCCCCTGACTCCGTACCAAGAGCAACAATTGGGATGGCATAGGTTAACTCAAAATAGCGAGAAACCCTATCAAGTAAGGACTTCAGCAGCTTTAATCCCTAGACACCGATTAATTCAAGCAAATCCTCTGGGAAGCGCAAGAAAACCGTTACAAAAGTTTGCATTACCTGAAGTTACCCTGTATTGCGCATTCCTGCGGCAATACCGTTAATGGTCAGTAAGGCCCCCCGCAGCAATTCTTCGCGACTATAGCGAGACTTGACGACGCCAGATATGGCATTTCGATACTGCCGCAACCGTTTCAGTAGAGACACCTGCAAGAACCCCAGGGGAACAATCGTGCCGTTGCGCAAATGGACCGAGCGCTGCAAATCAGGATCCCCTTCTAACAGCCGCTCATGGCCAGCAATGGTCAAGACAATCTGGCGCGTCAGTTGATATTCCGCAGAAATAGTCTCAAACAAAGCATGGAATCGCGCTTGGTTGTCAGGCTGGGTCAACTCTTGAACATAGTGCTCAGCCATCTGAGGATCAACTTTTGCTAGGGTCATTTCCACCTTGGAAATCACCATCTTGAAGAAAGGCCACTTTAGATAGAAATAGCGTAAGAGCCGCAAATGCTCCTCTGGCCGCTCATCTAAAAACTCTTGCAGTGCCGTACCGACCCCGTACCAAGAGGGCAGCAAAAAGCGGGCCTGAGTCCAGCTAAAGACCCAGGGAATCGCCCGCAAGCTTGATAGGGTCTTCTTGCCACCCCGTCGGGCGGGACGAGAGCTAATTTGCAACTGGCTGATTTCTTCAATCGGGGTAACTTGGTGAAAAAAGTCGACCAAATCGGGCTGCTCATAAATCAGCTCTCGATAATGACGGCGAGATCGCGCCGCTAGGCCCTCCATGATTTCATTCCAAGGCTCAATCTCATCCACACTGCTGTGCAGCAAACTACCTTGAATGACTGCAGTGGCGACCGTCTCTAGGTTGTAGAGCGCCAGGTCTGGCAGGTTATACTTCGAGGCTAGAACTTCTCCCTGCTCTGTAATCTTGATACGGCCATTTAGGCTAGCACCGGGCTGGGCCAAAATTGCTTCGTAAGCAGGGCCACCGCCTCGACCCACCGAGCCACCGCGACCATGGAAAATGCGCAGGGCGAGTCCATAGCGATCTGCTACAGCCTGTAAAGCTTGCTGTGCCTTATGAATTTCCCAGTTACTGCTGAGGAAGCCCGAGTCCTTGTTGCTGTCCGAATACCCGAGCATCACCTCTTGAATCGGCGGGGGTGTTCCAGGCTCAACGGTTTGATCTTTACCGCCATCTAGCACCGCCTTATACAACGGCAAATCAAACAGCTTTTGCATCACTTGCGGTGCCCGCTGCAAGTCTTCGACCGTCTCAAACAGCGGAACAGGCTGAATACTGGATTGCCATGTAGCTGGGTCATAGAGACCGGCTTCTTTGGCTAGGAGCAAGACTTCGAGTAAGTCACTCACATCGTGACTCATGCTGATGATGTAGCTGCGGCAAATTCCAGCGCCGAACTCCTGGTGGAGCCGCCGCACCATTCTAAAAGTTTCGACGGTTTCACAGGTTTTGTCAGAAAATGGCAACTCTGCGGGCACCAGCGGACGACGGGTTTGGAGTTCTCGCGTCAGCCAATCCGTTTTCTCTGACTCCGACAAGCTGTCATAGGACTGGGGCAGAATCTGCAGGTACTCAGTAATCTCGTTAAGCGCATCAGAATGGCGCGAACTCTCTTGACGCAGATCAAGCTGTGCCAGCACAAAACCGTAGATTTCCACCTGACAAATGAGGGTTTCTAAATCCTGGCAAACGAGTCCTGTGGCCTGTAAATCGGTTTGAATGAGGCGTAGCTCTGCTAAAAACTCGTTGCCGTTTTGATAGAGCGGTACAGCCATGCCATCAGTCCGCTCTTCCATTAGGGGTTCGCCCTGGTAAAGACGCTGACCCCGCTCTAGGGTGTTGAGCAGACGTTTTTCCATGTAGGCCAGCTTGAGGCGATAGGGCTCTTGACGGTAGCGAATCGCCCAACGCTCATAAACTTCTGGCATTTGTAGCTGATCTTGATCCAAGGAATCCAATAGCTCAGGCTGCACTTCACTCCAATGGAGCGAGAGGCTGAGGAGTTTATTCAAATGGTCGAGGGACGCAATATATTTCTCAAGGACTAGGTTGCGCTGATAGCAGGCGGTATTCCAGGTGACATCTGGGGTGACTGAGGGGTTGCCGTCGCGATCGGCACCGACCCAAGAACCAAATCGGCAAAAATCTTTGCGGGGTGGGCGCAAGCTCGGAAAAGTTGCTTTAAGGAGGCGCTCGAAGCGTTGATAGAGCTTAGGTAGGGCATCAAACAGCACCACTTGGAAGTAATGCAAGGTATAGTCAACCTCATCAATTACAGATGGCTTGAATTGATGGAGTTCGTCTGTGCGCCACCACAGGCGAATTTCTTCAGTGAGTTGCTCCTTGAGGGTGTCAATTTCCCATGATGAGGTGGCACCAATTGCTTGGGCGCTATCTTCAGCCCGATCTAGCCGCCTTAAAATGTCGGCAATCCGCCGCTGCTTGTCACGAATAGTATGCCGAACAATCTCTGTCGGATGGGCCGTGAACACCAGGCTAATGTCTAGATTGTCAATCAGTCGTTGAATCAATTGAGGCGGGACGTTCAGCTTTTTGAGGGTCGGCAATAGCCAGTGAAAAGTGCCGGTTTCTTTGCGAGGACCTTGCAGGGGGTTAAAGGCCGAATCTCCAAGGGCTTGGGCAGACTGGGGCGTATCATTAATATGGGGTCGTAGTGCCGTAACGCCATTGATTGTTGATAAAGGATCAACTTCTTCATAGGTGACCCGATACTGACGCTGTTGCCCCTGTTGCTCATAGTGCTGCTCGACACTATTAATCAATTGAAAATACAGGGCGAAAGCCCGAGCTGCCCGAATTGCATCTTCGAGTTTGAGGTCTTCGACAACCTGTACGACGTTTTGCACCGTTGCCTCACCCGCAGTGGGTGCTTGCCCCTCTTTAGAGCAAATTTGCCGGAGTAAATGCAGTAGGGTTAATAGCTCTTCGCCACATTCATTGCGGAGTACAGTTTCCCAAATGTCTTCTACTACCTTGAGGCGGTGCTGGACCCGCAAGTCATAGGCTGAACCGGGAGGCGTAATCGCAACATCATCAAGATTGGCTTTTACAGCCGAGGAATCAAGGGACTGCATATTGTCAGAAGGGGAGAGAGAAGAGGGCATAGACTCGGAAACGACAACACAGAGAGAAGCGGTTATCAAAGGTGAGGCATGGGCTCAACGTAAGGGTATAAGGGTATCAATGGCACAGTCTGGCTCGGCTAAACAGCAAAGTCGAGAACTAATACAGCGTTGGTAGGCGATCGCCCCTAAAAATCTCCTCACTGGCGCGGCCAAAAACAGTCCCTTGCTCGGCAATATGACGAGCTCCCATTAAGACGAAGAGAAGGGGAGCTGTCGCCATACTGATCAGAATATCTGGGTTCTTTGAACCTAGGGGAGCATATTTTGCCATGGAGACACGGGTACCTATAGTAAAGCTCACCATAGGCCAGCGTACTGCGACTTTACGGCTAGGTCTATTTATTTAACTAAGACCACTAAAACTAAGGGCTGTGGACAATTAAAACTAGGTTCCTTGCCGCAAGGCGGTTACAGCCCCTAGTTTGATTCATCAGAACGGGCGTGGTCATGCCTACCCAATCAGGGCTTCGCCGTTGATTATCCACACGCCCTAGTATCAGGCTATACAAACGCTAGGACGAGTCGATTAATTGAAGCCGTTGAATGATTCCAATCAATCTGATCTATTTAAAATCACATCTGGAGATCGCAACACATGCTGCGCAATATCGCCAGAATAAAAGTGTGATCATCCGCTTTGAAAAGACTGCGGTATCCTTCACATTTATATATAAGCTGTTGCTCTTTCGATCCCGTTAGAGCATTCGTATTGACTACTGTTTGAGTTCTATGCGTGCCAAGCTGCCGCTCAGTCCTAAACGCCGTCCTGCTGTCAGTCTGGTTGACTGGTTGGGGCAATATCTGGCACCCAAAACTGCAGTCAACGTCCAAGTGCGGCTGCGGGGCAATATTCTGCACGTTCTTTGTGAGACACCCCAACCTTTGGTGCAAGTCTCGGCGCTGACCCGCTTAGTCGCAGCCTTGATGGATCCAGCGGAATGTCAAGTCGTCACTCAAACCTATCCTCAGGTTTATCAGCTTTATATTTACAGTCGTCAGCAGGGTGCTAAGCAACCGGATTGGGCCGCGCCAATTTATCTGAACCGCTTAGAACGCCACCAAGCTCAACTGCAACTCAAGACCACAGAAGCTAAACGCAGCCCGGTCTCTGCAAGTTGGACCGAGAACAATACGACAGCAGCGCTGGCATTGTCTCAACTTAGCCTAGCTAAGCAGGGTGATACCGCCGCGATCGCCTGGTACTTGAGTGAGGTGTTAAGCACCCTTGATGTCGGGGTATGGGTGAGCATTCGGGCCATCCCAGGGCCTATGGGACCTGTCCCATCCACAATTGAAGCTCAAGCCTCGGTTGCGGCATCTGAGACTGCTGCGGCGAGATCGCGGTTGTGGGTCTTTTGTGAGGCGGCTTACAGCCCAGACCCGATGCTGATTGCTGAGCCCGTCACTGAGCGCTTGCGCCAGTTAGAGCTCACGCAGTTTAAAGATGCAGTAATTGTCGTCCAAGTTCAGGGTGAGACCCAGCCCGACTGGAGCCTGCGCATTGATTTAACCCCTCCCGCCGAGATGTTGGCCGAATGGAGCCGCTGGGGGGACGAAGCAGCAATTATGCGATTGCTCAATCAAACCCTAGCAGCCCAAGCTGTACAGATTACGGTCGAGCGCAAAGACAGCACACTGCACCTCGTCGTCACGGGTCAATCCCCCCAACAGCCTGTGCCCGATGAGGAAATCATCACGGCTGCAATTACAGAAACCCTAGAGAAACTTGCGCCTCAGGGTCTGCAACGGGCGATGGTATATGGCCAACCCCCGGCAGCTTTAACCCCCACCTGGGTTAAATGTATAAACCTACCGGCCCTGGAACATGAGGCCCTGGCCACAACGCCACAGACTTTAGCGCAGCAACGAGATTGGCCTGCATTACGCTTTATTTTGACGCGGTTGCTCAATCCAGATCTGGACGTACAGCTCGCCACAGGTGGGCTCAGGGTGAAACTCCTGGAGCGCTCGGACCTCCTCCACATTATGGTGGATGGTCCCGTCTGCCCCCAGCGAAAGCAGGTTGTACCAACCGTCATCAAACAATTAAAGGCGATCGCCCCTAATCGCATCGAAGGGCTACGCATCTATGGACGTCGGGCCGGACAATCTCGTCCCGCTTGGAACTATGGCACCGACTTCCAAACCCGCTCTCGCCTGATTCCCGAAGCAGAGGCTCAATTTGCCGCGACAGATGCTTACGTCGGTGACTTATTAACCCAGCCTGAAACGGAAACCCACGCCCCCGATTTAACCCCAGGCATTATTGGTCAGTGGCTCCGGGACAAGGCTCAGCAAACGGTTGTCGGCATTCGTGATCTGCTCTTGCGATCGCAGTTTTTTGTCCCCAGTCAGGGGTTACCCCGAGAATTACCGGTCCTGCCAGAGCGCGATCGCCAAGACGCGATCAAGATTGGACTGGTTTGGGGCGTAATGGGGATGCTCTTAGCCATTCAAGGGGACTGGCTGCTAGGCCAATTACTCAACCCTATTCCTGTTGCAGACTTGCCTGAAGATACCGAAGCAATTCCACCCCCCCAAGCCTCCGATGACGAATTCACCGCAGCCCTTTCTGAATTGGACTGGGGCAATGGCAACAATGCAGACGCCTTAGATGCCCAAGACAGTGGCCAGCTGACTGGCGATGTCTTTACGGGAGGAGACGCCGAATGGCCAGTTAGAGGAGAAGTTTCGGCTGGCGTGATCACCCCTGATCTGCTGGCAACTTCCCCATATCCATCGTTTCGCAGCCAGCAGATGGATCAAAAACTGGCCCTTTATCACCAGCGCCTCCAGCAGACGGGGCCTCCTGATGTTTTAATTATCGGCAGTTCAAGAGCCTTGAGAGGGGTAGATCCAGCCACCCTCCGTCAAGAACTCGATACCTTGGGGTACGGTGAGCTAGATATTTTTAATTTCGGCGTGAATGGTTCAACGGCTCAGGTGGTTGAGCTGACCTTGCGGCGCATCTTGACTGAAGATGAATTGCCCAGGCTGATTATCTGGGCCGATGGGGCCCGTGCCTTTAACAGTGGTCGGGTGGATATCACCTATAACGGCATCATCGCTTCAGAAGGGTATCGTCAGTTGGGGCGGGCATCTTCCCAACTAGAGGACTCAGCAGAAGATGGGGCTTTGGCAGAAGCCGAGACGATTGATGCTGACTTAGCCGATTCAATCGCTGAGCCGGAAACCTTAGATGCCTCCCTGAGAGCCAGCTACCAGACTTTAGATGAACAGCTCAGCAATGCTCTAGGGCGCTGGTCGGTGACCTATGGCGATCGCGAACGCCTCAAGGCCAAGGTCCAAACTGCTGTCCTGCATCCCCTGAGTAATGCCCTATTAGGTTGGCAACTGTCACCCGCCGATGCTGACGCGCCTCAGCTCAATACCTCCGATTTGCCCTTATCAGACAGCAGTCGCATCGATTTTGATGGCTTTTTAGCCATGGACGTGCGCTTCAACCCCGCCACCTACTATCAACTCTATGCGCGGGTCGCCGGGGACTATGACAGCGATTATCGCGATTTTGAGTTAGAAGGCGACCAAGCCTTGGCCCTACAGCGATTGGTGAACTTCACCCAAGCGCGCGACATTCCCCTGATTTTTGTGAACACGCCGCTCACCGATGAATATTTAGACGGTTACCGCATGGCTGCAGAAACCGACTTTCTCCAATTCATGGTGGAGTTTTCGGCCAATGAGCCCGATTTTATCTTTCGGGATCTGGGTCAAATTTGGCCCCAGCGCTACGACTACTTTTCAGATCCGAGCCACCTCAATCGCTATGGAGCCTATCAAGTGGCGACACGGATTGCCCAAGATCCGATGATTCCCTGGCCCCAGCAGCGTCCTGAGCCTGAGATCGAGGAACCCACGCCATGACCTTACCTTCGATTACATATGGCTTGTTTTTATTGAGCGTGGCTGGCTTGTATTGGGCGGTGGGGCGGCGTTCACTCCGAATTGGCGTTTTGGCGATCGCCAGCCTCGTCTTTTATGCCTCCCTTCAGGTGCAATATGTGCCTCTAATGCTGGCCCTGATTCTGCTCAATTTTTGCTGGGCTAGGGTGCTGGTTGCCCCCATGAATTGGCGCACCCCCAATGAACAGTGGCAAGTGGCCGAGCAGGGATGGCATCGCCGTCGCCGCATCCTGCTTGGCGTGGGGATTGGCCTCAATGTTCTACTTCTCCTAGCGTTTAAATATGTCAGCACTTGGCTAGGCTGGGCCTGGCCTCTCATCGGGGCAAGTGCTGATCTAGGAGACCGTTGGCTGGCCATTGCTTTACCCTTAGGCCTGAGCTTTTTTACCTTTGAATGCATCGCCTACTTAGTCGATGTCTATCGGGGTGCGCCCGCCACCGACAACATCCTCGAATTTGGTGCTTATAAGCTTTTCTTCCCGAAACTCATCTCCGGGCCAATCACCCGCTACCACGCCTTCAATCAACAAATTAAAACCCGCACCGCTCTGGATTGGAATTGGGTTGTCGAGGGGCTTTGGCTGATTGCCAGTGGCAGCATCAAAAAGCTACTGATCGCTGATCACATTGCCGTGTTGGTTAATCTCAGTCTCGGCAACTTAGAGCGGGCCGGTAGCGGCGATCTTTGGCTGGCCATTTTTGCTTATGGGCTCCAGCTCTATCTCGATTTCAGCGGCTATGTGGATATTGCTCGGGGGAGTGCCCTGCTCATGGGCATTAACTTGCCCGTTAACTTTAACTTCCCCTACTTGACCACAAACATCGCTGACTTTTGGCGACGGTGGCACATGACTCTGGGGGAATGGTTACGCAATTATCTGTATTTTCCTTTGGGGGGCTCTCGCCAAGGGCTGCTGAGGACCTGCCTCAATTTGATGATCGTGATGGCGATCGCCGGTATTTGGCACGGCAATACCTGGGGATTCCTGATCTGGGGGGTGATCCATGGGGCTGCTCTCGGCATCCATCGCATCACCCATTATCTCTCAAGCCGTTGGTCAGGACTAAAACAGCTCTGGCAAACGCCGTTGGGGGTCGTCTTGAGCTGGGGCATTACCCAAGCACTGGTGTGCTTTAGTTGGCTCTTTTTCCGCTTGCCGACACCGCGCGACTATGGGTTAGCCCTACAAAAGCTCTGGGGGGTTTCACGAGATGCTCAGTTTGCCCAAAAAGTTTATTTAGAGTCCCTCGGGTTTACCTTTGAGCAGCTTTGGGTACTGATGGGTTGTATCGTGCTGTTGATGGTGGGAGCCTACGGCATTCAGCAGGGGCTGCGTCTACAGCTCAGTTGGCCGGTCAAACTCCTGATGATTCCGCTCTGCTTGTTTGCGGCTTGGCTATTGGCTCCCTTAGAAACCTTACCCTACATCTATTTTGAGTTTTAGGGCGCAGTAATGCTTGCCCAAAAAGGTTTTTACCAGTAATTGATGACGCGCCCTAGGCTATGACGGTTAACTCCCTTTCATCTGAAACCCAAACCCAGGCCCGTAAAGCCGACCATATTCGAGTGTGTCTTGAGGATGATGTCCAATGTGACCAAATCACGACCGGTTTGGAGCACTATCGATTTATTCACTGCTGCTTGCCGGAGATTGATTGGGCCGACATTGATCTCACCAGCCAATTTCTGGGCAAATCTTTGGGATTACCGCTGCTGATTTCCTCAATGACGGGTGGCACTGAGCAAGCTCAAGTGATTAACACCCGCTTAGCCCAGGCAGCGCAGCATTATGGCTTGGCCATGGGGGTCGGCTCCCAACGGGTGGCGATCGAAAATCCAGGGGTGATGGAAACCTTTGACATTAGGCAATATGCCCCAGATTGCCTGCTATTCGCTAATTTGGGTGCAGTCCAACTCAACTATGGCTATGGTTTAGCTGAATGTCAGCGCATCATTGACGGCCTGGCCGCAGATGCTCTGATCCTGCATTTAAATCCGCTTCAAGAGAGCGTGCAAACCGGCGGTGATACAAACTTTAGCCAACTCCTGCACAAAATCGAGCATTTGTGCGATCGCCTGCCAATCCCCGTCATTGTTAAAGAAGTTGGCAACGGCATCTCGGCCCCCATGGCCCAGCAGCTTCTCAAGGCCGGTGTGAGCGCGATCGATATCGCCGGGGCGGGGGGCACTTCTTGGGCCAAAGTGGAAGGGGGGCGGGCCAGAGACCCCCGTCAACGCCGCTTGGGACAAACCTTTGCGAATTGGGGGCTACCCACCGCCGACTGCATCACCGCCGTGCGGGCAGTTGCACCCGAAGTGCCACTGATCGCATCCGGCGGCATCCGCAATGGCCTAGATATCGCCAAAGCCCTGGCTCTAGGTGCAGACCTCGTTGGCTTAGCCCATCCTTTCTTGACTGCGGCCAATGACTCCTTAGAAGCCGTGATGACGTTGGTTGATTGGCTGCAAGCAGAACTTGCTACGGTGCTGTTTTGTACAGGCCAGGCAACTTTGTCGGGGCTGCAAGACGCGCAGACTCTGCAGCGACTACCATAGAAACGGTTTGAAATCCTCCAGCGCATAGGGCAAAGGTATGGGCAAATTCCTCAAGTGGATGGCGGCCAGTGCCATCGGAACTGTGATCGGCCTGTTGGTGTTTGTGGCCCTACTGGCCATTGGCGCGGGGGGCCTTGTGATGGTGCTATTAGCCACCGCCACCAGCGAAGCAGAGCCCAGCCTAGAAGATAATTCTGTCCTGGTGATCAATCTCTCGACCGATATTCGCGATGCCGTCCCTCCCTCTGGAGCTGGGGTGGTGCTTGAGGAAACCCTGTCTGGCGGTAGCAATAAAGCGATTTCGATTTATCGTGCGTTGGAAGCGATCGAAGCAGCGGCAGAAGATGAGGCGATCTCAGGCATCTTTCTCTACGGCAGTTCCTTCAACGGCTTTGCCACCCTCGGAGAACTACGCCAGGCACTCGCTACTTTCCAAGCCTCCGGCAAACCTATTTTTGCCTATGAAGTGGGCTGGGCAGAGCGGGACTATTACCTTACTTCCATCGCCGATACGGTGATTTTAGATGCCTCTGGCCTTTTGGAAATCAACGGTTTCAGAGCAGAAACGCAATTTTTAGCTGGAGCCTTAGAAAAGTATGGCGTGGGCGTCCAAGTCTTACGGGCTGGACGATATAAATCAGCGATTGAACCCTTTGTTCGCGCTGATAGCAGCCCTGAAGAAGAGGAGCAGACTGAAGCCCTCTTGACTGACCTATGGCAAATCTTTCTAGAAACCGTAGACAATAGCCGGTCCCCCTCCCCGACCCAGATCCAGCAGCTTGCTGATGCGGGCGGCATTCTTTTGCCTGAGGAGGCTCAAGCGGCTGGCTTAGTGGACCAGGTCGCTTACTACGAAGACGTTTTAACCGAGCTTCAAGCCCTTACAGAAGTCGATGCAGCTGTTGGAGAGGATATTCCTTCGGTGGATCTGGTGTCCTATAGCACCTTGATTGGCTCAGACGCTACAGCAGCTGAAGACGTGGTTGCGATCGTCTACGCCGAGGGCGAAATTGTATTCGGTGAAGGCGGTGAAGGCATCATCGGCTCAGATACGCTCTCTCGTACGCTCCGAGACTTGCGATTCGACGAGGCTGTCAAAGCCGTTGTTTTAAGAATCAATAGTCCTGGTGGCGGTGCGAGCGCCTCAGAGGTGATTGCCGACGCGGTTCGCAGGCTACAAGCTGACAAGCCAGTTGTGGTTTCCATGGGTGACATTGCCGCTTCTGGTGGGTACATGATTGCCGCCGAAGGTAGCCGCATTTACGCGTCTGCCAACACCATTACCGGATCCATCGGCGTATTTGGGCTCTTGCTCAACTTTCAAAGCATTGCCAACCGCAACGGCATCACCTGGGATGTTTTAAAAACCGCGCGGTTTGCAGATATTGATACGGTTGCTCGTCCTCAAAACCCAGAGGAGCTGGCCTTACAGCAAAATGTAGTTAACGAACTCTACGATCGCTTCGTCACGCTCGTTGCTGAAGCGCGGAATTTACCCAAAGCCAATGTCGAAACGGTCGCCCAAGGGCGGGTCTGGTCTGGTCAAGCCGCCCAAACCCAAGGCTTAGTCGATGAGATCGGTGGTTTGAAGGCTGCGATTGATCATGCGGCGGAACAGGCTGAGCTTGAATCTTGGTCCGTCGAAGAGTATCCCCAGCCCCTCAGCCTTGAAGAACAGATTCTTGAGAGCTTATTTGGTGAGATCAGTAGCCGCTTACAAGGCCCAAACCATCCCCTGCTGGCAGAATGGGCAACTTTACAAGAGGGCATCACTCGCTTAGAAACGTTAAACGATCCGCACGGAGCCTATACCCGTCTCCCCTTCACAACTGAGATTGAGTAAGCCCCATCCGCTAAAACTCATCATCAGCATAGTTGCTCGACATTGCCGCTTCGTTATCTCGCTTAGAGCCTAAAAGTTCGAGGCGATCAACTCGGATCACCGGGGAAGTTCTAAGAGCCCCAGTGGCGCGATCGTTCCATTGGTCCAGCTTGAGGGCACCTGTCACCCCAATCAAGCTGCCCTTGCGAACATAATTAGCAGCAATTTCAGCGGTTCGTCCCCACATTTCCACATTAAACCAATCCGGTTGGTCATTGTTGCGGCTGCGTCGATTAACCGCCAGCGAAAACTTGCAGACAACACTGCCAGACTCAAAATAACGAACATCTGGATCTCGCCCGGCCCGACCCACCAGTGTCACTGTATTAATGCTCATAAGAAAAAAATTACTGCATCAAGCGATATTGTCGTTCGCTATTTTATAGCAGTCATCCCTGGATAAGGGGAAGGCTAACAGCCGTTTTCTGCACAAACCACTCCGGAGATAAAATGTCAGCAGCGGTAAAACGTTCGCGTCTACCCATCATAGGTACAGGTCAATTCACCAAACTCGATGTGCTCATCACGCAAAAGAGTGAATTGCTAGACGCATTGATGTAAAACGTAATAGAATCCTCATCGTTTACACGAATTCAAATCCACAACTGCTCTCCGTCACGTTTCGGGAAAGAGTAGCGTATGAGGATCGGGACCATGAATAGTAAAACCCGATTGAGTAAAACTGTTATTGTGATTTCACTTCGCATGTTTGGGGGCTTATAGGCTCGTGGGTCTTTTTGATCGCTTTTCTCGAGACATGGGTATCGATCTCGGTACTGCCAACACCCTGGTTTACGTTTCAGGGAAGGGGGTTGTTCTACAAGAACCCTCTGTTGTTGCGATTGACCAGGTTCAGAAAAAGCCCTTGGCCGTGGGTGAAGAGGCAAAGCGGATGTTAGGCCGTACCCCCGGTAACGTCGCGGCGCTGCGCCCCTTGCGTGATGGTGTGATTGCAGACTTTGACACAGCTGAATTAATGCTGAAGCATTTTATTCGGCAGGTACATGAAGGTCGCACTTTAGTTTCTCCCAGAATTGTGATTGGTATTCCTAGCGGTGTGACAGGCGTTGAACGGCGTGCTGTTATGGATGCAGCCCAGCAGGCTGGGGCTAGGACGGTTTATCTGATCGATGAGCCCGTTGCCGCTGCCATTGGCGCAGGCTTACCCGTTGCAGAACCCACCGGCAATATGGTGATTGACATCGGTGGCGGAACCACAGAGGTAGCGGTGTTGAGCTTGCAGGGCACCGTACTCAGTGAATCTGTGCGCGTTGCAGGGGATGAACTCAGTGAGTCCATCTCTCAATATATGAAAAAGGTTCACAACCTAGTGATTGGTGAACGCACTTCTGAGGAAATTAAGATCAAGATTGGATCTGCTTATCCTACGCCTGAAGATGGTGAAACCATGATGGATGTGCGCGGATTGCATTTACTCTCTGGCTTACCGCGAACCGTGACTGTGAAGGCAGGAGAAATTCGAGAAAGCATGGGTGAGCCTCTGGCTGTCATTGTAGAAGCCGTGAAACGCACCCTAGAGCGAACGCCCCCTGAACTGGCAGCAGATATTATCGATCGCGGCATCATGTTAGCCGGTGGGGGAGCCCTCCTACAGGGACTCGATACCCTCTTGAGTCATGAAACTGGCATTGTTGTACATGTTGCAGCAGACCCCCTGAGCTGCGTTGTGTTGGGTACAGGTCGAGTGCTCGAAAACTTTAGCCAAATGGGCCGTGTGTTTAGTGGTAGCTCAGGACTGTAAGCCACAGTTATTAGCGTATGTTTGCACTACGTCAATGGTGGAGTCGGTATGCTTTACGCGCCAGCTTATTAGCATTAGCTCTAGCCTCTGCTTGGAGTATTTATCGCTTGAATGCGGCACCCATTTATGAAATATATCGCTGGATGACTCTACCGCTCCAGCCCGGCCCCTCCCGAGCGGAAATCTTAGAAAGCAGTGCAGCCCAGGAGCTGCGCCAACGGATTATTGAGCTAGAGATTCAAAATCGCACCCTCCGCGAGGCCGTTGCTGCGAACTCAACCACAGACCAGCAAGGCATTCCTGCAGCCGTCATTGGTCGCAGTGCCAGTGACTGGTGGCAGCAGCTTGTGCTGAGTCGAGGCAGTCGCGACGGAGTTGAGATTGGGGATATTGTGGCAGGCCCTGGTGGTCTAGTCGGTCGGATTGTTGCTGTTTCCCCGTCCAGCAGTCGTGTGCTTTTAATTAGCGATACAACCAGCCGAGTGGGTGCTCGCGTCAGCCGCAGCCGAGCGACTGGTTACGTCCGTGGGCAAGCCGGACAGCAGTTGATTATGGAATTCTTTGACAAGATGCCGGAAGTTGAGGTGGGCGACGTAATTGTCACTTCTGCTTATAGTCAGCTCTTTCCCGAAGGCATGGCGATTGGCCGAGTTGTCGAACTTGACCTCAGTAAGAGTCCGGCCCCTGAAGTGACCCTAGAGCTTTCAGCACCGTTGAATGTTGTGGAATGGGTTGAGATTATCCCCTTTGATGCTCAGCAAGCCACCCCATCTGAACCCAACGACGCGTCAAGTGAACCCTCAGAGCAATTCTCTCAACCCGGCCAGCCATGACCCTATCGAGTCCCAAGAGTCGATTTGGCATGGCTCGATATCGATGGCTTAATACCGTCGTGATTTTAGGCTCGGTGTTGCATTGTTTGCTGCTGCTCCCTGCTCGCCTACCTGGTATGGAGTTACTTGGGGTCACACCCAACTGGCTCTTAGTGTGGGTTGTGGCTTGGAGCTTAAAGCGTAACCAGTGGGAGAGCGCGATCGCAGGGTTAACTCTAGGCTTACTGCAAGATGCCATGACAAGCCCGTACCCAACCCATACGATTGGTTTAGTGCTGGTGGCACTCCTTACAAATCGGATTCAAAAACAGCGCTTTATCCAGGAAGATTTTATCTCCGTCGCCATTATCGTATTTGGGATGGTTGTCTTAGCCCAAACGACAATTGCATTTCAGGTGACGCTCCATAAACTTCTGCAACCTCAGTCTCTCTACCCTGCCTTCACCGCAATTTGGCAACAGCATCAGCGCATTGTGCTCAGCTCAGCGATTCTAACGAGCTTATGGGCACCCGTTTTGTATTATCCCTTGAACCAGTGGTGGCGTTATTTCGCGCAGCGCACGGCTCCACCTGTAAACTCACAGAATCCGCTGTAGCTTTTACGCACTGGCCGTCTTTACTGGAAGACTATCAACAGGCTGAATTGACCTACGCTAGGAGAAGCTGTGCAGCCCGATGAAGATCACCTGTAATGATCGTGGGCATACAGGCCTCTAAATGTTGCTGGGAGCGGATACCACAGGTGAGTCCCAGCGTAGGTAAGCCAGCCGTTTGTCCTGCTCGAATATCAGCTTCTGTATCACCGATCATCCACGCTGAACCTGCCGAGAAGCCCTGCTGGGTTTGATCCGAGAGTGCATATTTCAAACTCGCTATTTTATGTTCAACGCGATTTGGATAAGTGGCTGTTGTATCCGTCGCACCATAGATTTGACTCACGGTCGTTGCTAAATCATGTTCATGTAGGAACTGCAGGACTTGGGCAGTATGGCGAAGCGTAACAATCACTAACCGAATGCCCTGGCGCTGGAACTTGAGTAATGCTTCTCGTGCCCCAGGCTGTAGACAGTCTTGATGAAGCAAATGCGTCTGGTTCACGAGCTGTTCGACTTGAGTCAGAAAATAATCGATCTGCTCACCCCCTAAACCAGACCAATCTGCAATGACTGGATCCGGCACCCTGGTTTGCTTCATGTGCCAAAACTGCTGTTTCGCCAGCAATCGAATGGGCAAGGGGCTTGCTCCTACAGTCTGATATGCAGCACAGGTTGCATCCAAGGCCCGCTTATAAGTGCTGTAGTAGCGGTCTGAGACATCTGCAATAGGACCATCAAAATCACAAAACACGATGGATCCCCAAGCAATGGGCATAACATCTATCGATTCCATGGACATCGCTGAAGTCGATTGACTGTAGGTCTGCTGCATAGAGTGAATTGTTGCAGATCGTTAAGAATATCTTTACTGTAACAGTTCCCTAATTGAGGTTAAGAGTGATCTCTCCCTGTCAAATTCTTCTTTCAGCCAGACTGGATCCAGCTTGGCGACACAGCGGTTTGATATGGCTGCTGCTTAAGCGGGAAAATTGAGTGACAGACGTGTAAGCACCGGACAGTCACTTCCGAGTCTTGTCCCACAGGGACGACCCAACTCTATTAGCACGTTCACGGTTTTGCAGTTCTATTGGGCTAGAAAATTCGAATGATTATCTTTTGCTGTGGACTCATGCGTTCTGGTTCTACACTTCAATACCAGCTCACGCAAACACTTGTTGAAAAATTAGGTAAGGGCAAGGGATATGGTTGGTTGCCATCTATCCAAGATAAAGAAGCCCTAATGCAGCGTGCAACTGAAACTGATCAAGAGACATACTATGTCGTTAAAATTCATGGGCACAATCTCTCTTTTTCAGATCTGATTCAAGCAGATAAGGGTCGAGCCATTTATGTATATAGAGACATTAGAGATGTTGTCACATCTTTTATGTCTTGGCGAAATACATCTTTTGAGTCAATCATACGACAAAAGTGGATCGAAAAAGTAATCAAGGACAGCCATAACTGGGAATCTCTGAGCAAGATTCATACTTCTAAATATGAATCTTTGATGAGCGATATACCTAACGAGGTACTCAGAATTGCTGATCATATTGGCCTACCAATTAATTTAGAGCTTGCTCAAGAAATTGCTGACGAGTGCTCGATAGATAGAAAAAAGAAAGAAATTGCAAGCATGAAGGGAAAACAACAGAAAGTTGACAGTCAAAATATCTTGCACCAAAACCACATTAATTCTGGAAAATCCCGACAATGGCTGAAGAAACTTTCTAATTCAAAGATTGCACATATCGAGCAGAAGGCCCATAAGTGGCTTGAGGATCATGATTATGAGATTGCATTTGCAAATCCAATGCAGAGACAGATTTTGGCAAGTCAATGTAGCCTGAATTTATTCTTTTCAGACACTGTTTTTAATGCAAAAAGAACGAAGGGCAATATTGACAAATATCTGGGTTGGGTTGAGTAAGCTTGAAGTCTGTGCAAAACATCAGGGAGATCTTCAATGTCTTAAGAGGGTGTTTAAAAAGGGGTTAAGCCAGTCTTGAACAATACTGGAGCCCATCAGTAGAATGGCCAAAGTCCTGATAATACTGTTACTCTTTTGGGTGATCCATGTTTCTAAAGGAAGTCCCGAGAACTTTTCAAACACCCTCTAAGCAAAGTAGGTAAGGCTATAGTTGCGTAATCCAGCGATCGCCCCCTTCTATTTCCAACTGGAGAGACTTCAGAGTGTCCAAAAAGGTGTAAACGGCTGGCGTTTGCAGGGCGTCTTCTAGGAGAACTGCCCCCAATGTACGCTGCAAAGGCTCTGGTAATACTTTGAGCGTGACGGCTTCTGGAATGGGAATCGCCGCTAAATAAGGGAGAATTGTCATTCCTAAACCAGCGGCAACCATGCTGGTAATTGCGGCATCTTCATTGACTTCATAGGCGATCTCCAGTGAGAAGGGTAATCGGGAAAGGTAGGCCCGCAATTTGGCATAACTATTATCTTGAGGCACCGGCAAAATCAGAGGGTGTTGGTTCACAATCTGCCAGGACAAACAGTCTGCCGAGCGGTCAGCATGGGGAGGCAATAAGGCCACATAGTCATCGGCAAACAGTTCATACACGGTGAAGCCTTGGGGTGAATCAATGTCCATGAGCCCTAAATCAGCTTCTCCAGCCCGGAGTGCCTTCTGCACGTCACCGTGATTCGTGCAGCGTGTCACGGTAACGGTGATGTTTGGGTAACGTTGCTTGAAGGCGGCAATTGCAGTGGGTAAACCATGGGTCGCCAAACTCCGAATGGCCGCGATTCTCACCTGCCCTGCCGTTAATCCCCGCTCAGCCTGGCTTACATACACAATCTTCTCAACGGTTTGCAGCACAACCCGAGCTTGCTCAACCACCTTCTGACCAGCATCCGTAGGGATTGCCCCTTGCCGCCCCCGAAATAGCAGAACAATGCCTAGGGTTTCTTCTAAGGTTGCGATCGCGTGACTCAAGGCAGACTGAGTGACCCCCAAGACTAATGCGCCTTTGCCAAAACTGCCCTGCTCAACGATGGCAACAAGGGCGCGGAGTTGAGACAGCTTAATATCAAAGTCATGAATAACTTTCATGGGTTGACATTAGCATGACCATTGGATCTCTTCAGGCAGGCTGCTTAACGTGGCAGTATGGGCGATCGCGCCCCTGATGATCTGCCACCGGAGACAATGCCATGCAAATCGGTCTACCCAAAGAGATTAAGGATCAAGAATTTCGGGTGGGATTAACCCCGAATAGCGTTCATGCCCTTTGCAATGCAGGTCATCAGGTTGTCGTAGAAACGGGCGCTGGCATGGGTGCCGGATTTAGCGATCAAGATTACGTCCAAGCCGGAGCACAGCTCGTGTCTAATGCAGCGATCGCCTGGTCGTCGCAAATGGTCGTCAAGGTCAAAGAGCCCCAGCCCTCTGAGTACAAGTATTTTCGGTCCGATTTAATCCTGTTTACTTACCTGCATTTGGCCGCAGAGCGTCAGCTTACGGAAGCTCTAGTGAACAGCGGAACCACCGCGATCGCCTATGAAACTGTGGCCACCCCAGACGGCAAACTACCGCTGCTCACCCCAATGAGCATCATTGCCGGCCGTCTCTCTGTGCAGTTTGGAGCCCGTTATCTAGAGCGCCAACAGGGCGGACGGGGTGTTTTGCTCGGCGGAATTCCAGGCGTTGCACCGGGACGCGTCGTGATTTTGGGGGGCGGTGTTGTCGGCACCGAAGCGGCGCGAATTGCGATCGGCATGGGCGCGCAGGTGCAAATTTTAGATGTCAATATCGAGCGATTGGCTTACCTAGAGAACTTATTGGGTTCCCGAGTGGAGTTGCGCTACAGCACTGCCGCCACAATCGCTGAAGTTGTACCTCAAGCCGACCTTTTAATTGGCGCTGTTTTAATCTTGGGTCGTCGTGCGCCTATTCTGGCCAATCGTGAACTCGTGGCCCAAATGCGCCCTGGTTCAGTCATTATTGATGTAGCCGTAGACCAAGGCGGTTGTATTGAAACCCTGCGGCCCACATCCCATAGCCACCCAACCTATGTGGAAGCTGGAGTGGTACATTTTGGTGTCCCCAATATGCCAGGGGCAACGCCTTGGACCGCAACACAAGCCCTCAACAACAGCACGCTGCCCTATGTGCTCACATTAGCGAACCATGGGCTAAAGGCTCTATCAACTGATGCTGCCCTGGCTCAGGGGCTCAATGTTGTTAACCACAAAATCGTACACCCCGCAGTTCAAGCCGTTTTTCCCGATTTCCACGCTCAACAGCCTGTAAATGTTGCACTGAACTGAGTGTCATATCATCCAATCGGTACTTGCCAGGGTATCTTCGTAAGCCCCCAAGTGATCCTCACCCTCTAGGGTCACCTGGGGGCTTTTGTATGGTTCAGTCAATCGCGATGGAATCTCCGTTTGTCATCGTTTACAGTGCTTGAATAGGGAATAAACATTTAAAAATGTCACTTTTAATACAAAATAGTGGCCTTACTTGTGAATGAAAGAGTACAACAGATTAAGTATGGTGCAACCCATTAGCTATCGGAGTTCCCTGTATGAAACTCATTTATCGCGGCGGAATTAGCTTCAAAGCTCAAAGAACGCCCCCAAAACCGGAGATCGAAGCGACTCCGATGCAACCTAATCCTTATCAGGGTCTTCGATACAGTCGATACGGCATTCGCTACATCCGTTAAATAATTCCAATCCTTTAACGCTTTTCTGGAGATCGTTCAATGACCCCTGAGCAAACGCAAGGCCTTTTAATTTGTGCCGCCATTCTGACCACGACGCTCGCAGTTTGTCCCGTGCTTGTCTGGGGTATCGGCTGGCGAACCCACTAGGCAACTGATATAGCTAATGTCGCAAAACTTGCGGCATTGGCGACGCCAGAAAGCCTATGGATAGAGACTTAGCGCTTTTAAGCGTACCGGGGGCTTTCTGACCAAAGCTATATAGCCGCCAGCCCGTTTGACACGCCTTGACCTGCATACAAAGCATCAGAGCTGTCTTAGGTGTCCTAACCGGACTGGTCGGCGTTACCCATGGCAACCCAACCAGCACTTGGCAAGTGCTGGTTGGGTTGCGCTGCAACAGTAGCCTTTACCGGCGCAAGTGACGCAGATAACCGTTGCGCAACTGGACAACCGGATGATTCGATAGCCTTACCAGCTGCTCGTTATGGGTCGTGACAATTACGGTAATGCCGATAGAGTTGAGCTTTTTGAGAATTTTGACGACTTGCAGGGAGTTCTCAGAATCAAGGTTACCTGTCGGCTCATCTGCTAATAGGAGCGGTGGCGTGCCGACAACGGCGCGGGCAATACTGACCCGCTGCTGCTCTCCACCGGAAAGCTGATCGGGAAAGCATTGCGCTTTACCTTGTAAGCCGACCATCTTGAGGGTGGGCCATAAGCGCCGATGGATTTCTTTGCGGGTATAACCCTGCGCCCACAGCACAAAGGCGACATTCTCGGCCACAGTCCGCCGAGGAATTAATTTGTAATCTTGAAAGACAACGCCAATACGGCGACGCACCATGGCAAGGCGATTGCCCCGTAAACGGGTAAGGGACTGATCGCCAATCACCACCTCTCCAGAGCAGGGACGCTCTTGGCCATAAAGCAGCTTGAGCAGGGTGGATTTGCCCGAACCTGAGGAACCGGTCACAAACAAAAAATCGCCTTTGCCAATATTGAGATTGACATTGACCAGGGCACGGCTGCCATTGTCATAGGTTTTGCTGACATTGCGGAGGGAAACCGTTGCAGGTTTGGCTTTGGGTGGAGGACTATCAACCGCAGGGGGAGGTAAAGGATTCTCGCCGGTGCTAATCATCTGCAGTCGGCTGTTAAGCCGCGATCGCACATCGTCTGGGAGACGCTCATAGCGATTATCGGTGGGGGTAACAGCAGCGACCATAGGACCGATCCGGGTGGTGAAGAACTGGACAGCGGGTTGAGTAGAAGGCACCGCAACGTGACCATGCCGCTGTATTGTACTCAAACCAACGCAAATGTCTAGCCCATGGCATGAATTTAATCTAGCTAATTAGCGTTAAATCTAATCGACTGACGCTACTGGTAGCGTTTTATATCGATCCTCCGCCTTAGCTAGCGACTCCTTAAGCGCTAGCGTTTTTAACACCACGCATTTTTTTGCTAAAGCAGCGACACTTGCTGGGCGTTCAGCTCAACCGGTAGGGTATCGGCGGCATAGCCCAGGTGACGGCAGGCGGCGGGGGTGACGACTCGGCCTCGGGGCGTGCGATGGAGGTAACCAATTTGCATCAGGTAAGGCTCGTACACCTCTTCGATGGTTTGGGCATCTTCACCCGTGGCGGCAGCCATGGTATCTAGCCCGACCGGACCCCCATTGAAGTTTTCAATCATGACCGATAGCAGGCGGCGATCGGTCCAATCTAGGCCGCAGGGGTCAACGTTAAAGAGTTCTAGGGCTTCGGCGGCGATCGCTTCGGTAATAGCTCCCGATGCTTTTACCTGTACATAGTCTCGAACCCGCTTGAGAAGACGATTGGCGATACGAGGCGTGCCCCTAGCGCGACGGGCAATTTCGGTAGCGCCATCCTTCTCAATGGAGGTACTCAGCACTTGAGCGGTGCGGAGCACAATTTTAGTCAGCTCATCCACTTCGTAAAATCGCAGCCGCTGGATTAAACCAAAGCGATCGCGCAGCGGTGAGGTTAATGCGCCGACTTTAGTCGTAGCCCCGACCAAGGTAAACGGCTGCAGGGGCAGGCTGCGGGTGCGGGCGCTCTGACCCTTGCCGATGGTGATATCGAGGCGACCATCTTCCATGGCCGGATACAAGATTTCCTCTGTGACCTTGGGTAAGCGGTGGATTTCGTCAATAAATAACACGTCTCCTGGCTTGAGATTGACCAAGAGACCGGCGATATCCCGAGGCCGCTCTAGGGCAGGGGCCGTGGTGATTTTGCAAGCGACTCCCATCTCTTGAGCCAAAATCAGCGCCATCGTGGTTTTGCCTAAACCGGGCGGGCCGTAGAGCAATAGATGGTCGAGCGGTTCTTCTCGGGACTTTGCCGCCTGGATAGCAATGTCTAAGACTTCTTTCAGGGACTTTTGGCCAATGTAGTCGCTGAGTTGCTGGGGGCGGAGCCCATCTTCGGGTTTGCCCGCTAAGGGTTTACCGGACTGCACCAGAGATGGAGCGGGCTGAGTTTGCGGAACCGTCGCTTGACTGGGCTGTTGAGTCTCGCTGACCTTAGGTTGCTTAGGGTTAGGAGAGGATTGGGAAGAAATAATGGCCATGGTTAAAGCCGCAAAAGTCCGTGACTCTGATTCTAGGGCGTGTAGACCATTAACGACGAAACCCTTGGTGGGTGGGTATGACCACGCCCGTCATACGGAATTAGGCTAGGGGCTGTAATCCGCTCATGCCAGGAAGTCTAGCGTTGGTTGTCCTCAGCCCCTAATGAGAACAGAGGTATTACTCAACTGAGCCCAGAGAGATGCCTCAACCCGCCGGAATGCCGCTGACGCTGAGTAAATCACCCACGGTTGGGCAATAGCCTTCTCGCCCAAGCCGGGCTGGATAGACCGGATCACGATAGGTAAAGTGGCGATACTGCAGACAAAATCGATCCCAATCAGCCATCTCAATGTTGAACCAGTTGATCAGGCGATCGGTCCACCAGGGAGATAGGGACATCTGGAAGACAGTTGGCAACATGCCTAGATAGTCCAGCACTTGTGATATAGCTTCGTTGGCTGTGAGTGCAGGGTTGCCAATCACAACCTGGCGACTAGCGCCTGGACCAGGAGGATGCTCAATTAAGTGCGTGACCACTTGGGCAATGTCGTGGCCATGGGCAAAGTGAAAGCTGCCATCAACATTCAACAGGCGAATCAACCACATCCACTGGGCTACCTCGGCCAGACCCGTAGAAATATGAGAATAAGGCTTGTTGGCTTCACCCCCAAACACTAAGGTCGGAAATACGGTGGTAATGCGGGGAGCAATCTCCAGCTCTGGCAGACGTAGATAGCACTCATATTTACTGCGGATGTAGTCCGTGCCGATGGTCCCAGCTTCTTTGAGGGGGTGATTGTCGCGATCTAAAATGCTGGCGGTGGAAAAATACACCACTTGCTCACAGCGATCGCTGGCCAAGCGCGACATCAGCTCTAGATTGCCGGTGACATTGATGTCAAAGATTTCTTGGGTACCGCCCCATGAGGTCGCGGCCAGAACCGCTGTATCGATAGTATTGAGGAGATCTTGGTGGTTGTGAATATTGCGAATGTCGTCCTTAATCACCTGAATACGCGGCTCATCTTGCCAGCGCAACAGCAGCTTGTCAGGGTTGCGTAACAACAAAAAAAGCTGGTGAGGCGTTTCTGCCAGTAAGGCTTCGACAAGATAGTGACCAATACAGCCACTGGCACCAGTGATAAAAATACGTTTTGGTGTCGAGGAAGAGAAATCAGCCACCCGCCAACTCTAGAAGACATCAAATCATCCCAGTGTAAGCTTGCTCCAAATGCTGGAACATGCCTTATGCCAGGGTGATATCAGCCTATCACCGAAGGGGAATCCCCTGAGTTAAGCCGGTATAGCCAGGAGTTGATCTAGATTCTTGGCGGTTTCAAAGAAGAAGGCGGCGTTCTCCTCAGGGGTACCCGGCAAAATACCGTGACCTAAGTTGAGAATGTGGCCCCGCCGACCAGCTTTTTGAACCGTATCGAGGATGCGATCGCGGATGAAGTCCTTGGAGCCAAATAAAGCAGCGGGGTCAACATTACCTTGCACCGCAATATTGGGACCGAGGCGACGACGGGCATCAGCCATATCCATGGTCCAATCGACGCTGACGATGTCGACACCAGATTCACCCATCAGGTCAAAGACCCCAGCGCTACCGCTGATGTAGAGGATGAGAGGGGTGTCAGGATGCTTGGCCTTAACCTTACGCACCACCTGCTGCTGGTAAGGCAACGCGAAGGTGCGATAGTCCATGGGGCTGAGTTGGCCCGCCCAGGAGTCAAATAGCTGCACCACCTGAGCGCCGCAGTCGATCTGATAAGAGGCGTAGGTGCCAATATTGTCTGCCAGCTTGCTCAATAACTGATGCAGTAGGGCGGGCTCTGAAAAGGCCATGCCTTTGATGTTGGCGTAGGTCTTGGAGGTTTTACCCTCAACGGCATAGGCCGCTAGGGTCCAGGGGGAACCCACAAATCCCAAGACTGCCGCCTCATTACCCACTTCGCTGCGTAGGGTTTGCAGAATGGTGCGGATGTAGGGCAGTGCAGTCTCTGGGTCGAGTTCGTGCACAGCGTCCACCTGCGCTTGGGAACGGATCGGTGGATCAATCACCGGCCCCTTGCTTTCGACAATGTCGAAGGGGATGCCCATACCGGTGAGGGGGGTCAAGATATCGGAAAACATAATCACCCCGTCGGGGCGAAAGGCCCGCCAAGGCTGCAGAGAAATCTCAATGGCTAGATCAGGGTTCTCAGAGCGATCGCGAAAAGAAGGATACTTTTCCCGCAGATCTCGGTAGACCTTCATATATCGACCCGCTTGGCGCATCATCCAAACGGGAGGGCGATCAAGGGTTTCCCCGCGAGTCGCACGCAACAAATAAGGCACCTGATCCTGTGCGGTCATTGAAACTTCACCAATGTTTTGATAAACGGGCGCTGCTGATCCCCGGTACGATTTCACCTGCCAAATCTAGGCTGTCAGCCCACTTAGCAAATTGGTGAATCCTCTCAAGCAGCAACGGTAGTAAGCGCTGAAGAGCGCATTGGCTAGATTAACATTCTGTGAATCCCTTTCTGGATAAGGGCCTGAGGCGATAGATTAATCGCTACACAGCAGTCATGACACTTCACCGTAGAATGAAGGGCACAGGTCGTTTTCAGCCATTACGGGCAGATTGAATGGATATCGTTAATTTTTTTGAAAGGGCTGAGGGCACCTGGTTTTCCCAGCGCACCACTCACTTCATTCAGGGGCAACCGTCCCAGACAGGGCAAGCCACCCTCGAAATCACGGCCCTAGCCGCTGATGCCCCAGCCGTTGCCACGTTATGCCAAAATTTAGGCGCTGACCCGAACACCGTCCTGTTAGCCCTACAGATTCAGCAGGAGGGTCGCCTAGATGGAACGCCCCCGATGCCGCAAACCAGCGTGACCACCTTTGTCGTATTCAAGTCAGCTGATGCAACCGGTCAGTTTCTGAGCCAAACAGGCACGGAGGCACCCGTTCAAGGTCAGTATGAGCTGGCTGAAGAAGTGCTGACCCTAGTCACCGAGAGTGACCAACTGCACTCTGAGGAGCGGATTTGGTATCTCAACCCCAATCTGCGCATGCGAACCAGCTTTGCCACCCTCAAGGACGGGTTTCAGTTAGCGTCGTTTTGTTCTGAGATTCGTCGCGGGGTAACCCGAGCGGCATCGGGATAAAGGGGCACGAAGCCATTGCGCCAGAGAAACTGCTGCCCCTCATCCGTTAGCAGTAAGCTGGCAAACTTTTTGCCTGCAGGGGGCACCTGATTATCGAGGGGATACACCACCACAATCGGGTAGGCCAAGGGATAGATGCGTTTTTGCAGGGCCTCTAAATCTGGGAAATATTGACCCTTGCGATCGCACAAGTCCAAACTCGGATCGATCGGTTCCCCCGTGGTCAGAGACAGGGGCTGGATGGCTGCTTTACCAGGGGCTTTGAGGGCGAGGGGATAAATCGAGCATTGGCCAATCACTTGGCTCAAAGGGGCAAAGGCGATCGCCCCCACCTCTTCTTCCTCAAAGTCGCGAATCACCGTGCGCAGCATTTCAAAGGTGGGCAGCACATTCAGTTGAGCCGTCGAGTCACCGGGTCGGAAGCTCGTCTCGGGGTAAACCAAAGCGTCAAACAAGGCAAAAGATTCAAAATTCTCAGGAGCATAGAGCCGTACGGGCATATCTGCACCGCCCACATCTCGCCAGCTCACAAATTCGCCGTTATACAAGCGGCGCACCTGCTCTAAGGTGAGGGAGCCTTCTAAGGTACGGGGTAACCCCTGCCGCCGCTGGCTGTAGCTAAAGGGCACCATAATGGCTAAGCCGTCATAGGCCACCACTTGTACTTCCAGGGTGAGGGGCAAATCTTCGACCCACGGCACCACAGCGAAATCGATTTCCCCGGCTTCCACGGCCGCAATGGCTACATCGGCTGAGGGCGCTGGCTGGAAAATGATTTGGAAGTCTGGCTGGTCTTCGGCCAGTTGTTGATTAAAGGAGGGTAAGCCTAGGGTGACAGGGCCTTGGCGAGCGACTTGGCTCCAAGTACTGCCCTCGACGGCGGTATAGACAAATGGTCCAGGGGGGACGGCGGTGACGTCTTTTAGACAACAGAGCCGAGGCTGGGCCAGGGCAGCGCGTCCTGACCACCAGCGCCAAATAAACCATCCCGCTACGCCTAGGAGTGCCAAGACGATCAGCCCAACGCCAAAACTGATCCAGGGAAAGCGTCGCTTCTGTTTGGTGGCTTCCTGATCAACCGAGATCGCCTGATCAGATTGCACCATCCCTGGAGGAATCGCCCGCAACGCTTCCCGAGCGATGACCGCACTCTCAAACGGTGGCTCTACCGCCAGTAATCGCAAAATAAAGGACCGCAGGGCGGGATCTGTGGCTGGCCAGTGCTCATGGTTGGCAGGGTTTAGATTTGGATCATCGCGGCCCACCAGCAGGGCAAAAGCAACTCGGCCTAGATCCTGCAGGTCGGCGGCGACCGTGTGGGTCGGCATCTCCACAGCAGGCGGATCAAAGATGCGCTCCCATAGCGCTAGATCGCAGAGATAAATAAACCATTGCTGAGATGATGGCTCGGCAGCAGCAGGCTCAACCCAAATCAGACTATCGAGCCCCAGATTGCCGTGGACTAAGCCACTCTGGAGTTGCCCTGCGGGCAGCACAAATCGCTGCAAATGCAGAAACGTCAGACTCTGCAGAACTTGATCGAGCACCTCACGCACCTGAGGGGTCGATAGGGCTCCGGTGGTAGCCAACTGATGCCTGAGGGTCGGGTAAGCATCCCGCTGATCGGTAATCAGATAACAGCGCTCAACACTGCGGGTATCGGCGATCGCCTCCAATGGAGCCAGAATGCGAGAATCTTGGGGACGGCCATCGGCTAAAGCCAATCCAGCCAAGCGGGTAAAGGCTTGTTGGCGCTGGCGCGCTTCCTCTTCGTTAAATAAGCGGGACGGCAGCAAATATTCTTTGACCAGCACAGGCTGATTGGCCCCCACCTGGGTCGCCACAAACAGATGGCCCGCACCCCTGGCCCGCAGCCACTGTTCCACATGGTAAGTTCCCCGCTGTCCCCGAATGTGGGTATCGAGGATCTGAAGGACGACTTCATCTGGGGGAGCCGCCTCTAAGTCCTCACTGGCGGCTTCAGTGGTTTTGTCCTCTGGGAAAAATTCGGGCCGGAGTTCATTTAAGAGGTCTCCCATCCAGCGATAGCGGGACAGGTAATCAAATTGACCGAGTTGATTGGCCTCAGGATAAAACCTGAGGTACCGCCTCAATAAAATCTTGGGGACGTTTTTCATAGGCCCGATCAGGCATCCAAAAGCACAACATTGCAGATTCGGATGAAATGGCTGCTTACCGATTTAATGACTGTCTAAATTTAAATGGTAGGGCGTTACGCGCTGGTGGCGGCGTCTTAAATCTTTCCACGCAGTTGCTCTGCCCTGGCTGCCTTAGGGATTAGCGTAGTGGAGATTTAAATTAAAAAAATTAGCCTTTAGACTACCCATGGCCAAAGAAGATGTTGCCCGTCTGTTTAGAGCGGCCCAGAATGATCCGAATCTGAGGGCTCAGCTCAATACCGCCCCAAATGTTGACGCCTTTCTGGCCCAAGCGGCTCAGCTAGGCTATCACTTTACGGAAGCGGAATGGCGAGACATGACCCGCTTCAGCGTCGATGAACTGGAAGGGGAACTCTCAGAAATTCCTGGCATTTAGAGGGCGCTCCGTTGCAAATGTGGGTCTATGTAGCAGCTATCTTTTCGTCTTTAGACAAAGCAGCGATTAGAGCGGCCTGTCTTCATCAAGGGCGCGGGGTCGTCCCCACCCACCGGTATACTGGCCTGGGAGTAATTGAAGGACCCTCGTTTTGGGCGTAGACCTGCGTAGTTACGTATATATCGATAGTTTGCAGTCCCAACACGCGGCCTACATGGGCACCGTTTCCACCGGGTTCTTACCCCTGCCAGGGGATGCATCGCTATGGATAGAGATTTCCCCCGGCATTGAGATTAACCGCTTAATGGATATCGCCCTGAAGTCAGCGGTGGTGCGTCCAGCGGTATTGATGGTTGAGCGCCTCTACGGCAACTTAGAAATTCACGCCAGTAAACAGGGGGAAGTCCACGCTGCGGGCAAAGCCATGTTGGCGGCGCTGGGGGTCCGGCGGCAAGATTGTTTGAGGCCTCGGGTGATTTCAAGTCAGGTGATTCGCAATTTAGACGCCCACCATGTGCAGCTGATCAACCGCAGCCGTCGCGGCAACATGATTGTGGCGGGGCAGACCCTATATGTGTTTGAGGTTGAGCCGGCGGCCTATGCGGCCCTTGCGGCTAACGAGGCCGAAAAGGCGGCGTTGATCAACATTTTGCAGATTACTGCGGTGGGCAGCTTTGGCCGACTGTATCTAGGGGGCGAAGAGCGAGACATTCTGGCGGCACAGCAAGCCGTCTTGGCAGCGATGGAATATTTACCCGGTCGTGATCAGAGTGTGGGTCGGCGAGAGTAAATAGTACAATTGAACCAAGTTGTTTGTCAGTGAGCTAATTCCTGGGTGATGTGCCCCTCTCACTGGCATGGTGATTCACTTGGGGCGGTCGATCGCGTTTGGGGCAGCGGTGGGCTTAAGGGTTTGTCTCGTTGGCGCAGCGATCGCCCAGGGGATCGGTTAAGATGCTGTATCTAGCGTTGGCTCATGAAACGCAACGCTCTCGATAGCGTCTGACCCCAAGATTTTTGAGTGGGTATAGCTCTATGGATACGCCCCGGCTCCATCCAGATACGATATCGTCGGTGCGCGATCGCGCCGATATCGTCGATATTGTCTCCGAGCATGTCGTTCTAAAAAAGCAGGGCAAAGACTACACCGGCCTCTGCCCGTTTCACGACGACAAGTCTCCTAGTTTTAGCGTCAGCCCCAGCAAGCAGTTTTACTACTGCTTCTCCTGTGGAGCCGGGGGCAATGCCTTTAAGTTCATGATGGAGCTGGGCAAGCGTTCCTTTTCAGAGGTGGTGCTAGATCTAGCCAAGCGCTATCAGGTGCCGGTACAAACCCTAGAGCCCAGCAAGCGTCAAGCCTTGCAACAGCAGCTCACCCTGCGGGAACAGCTCTACGAAATTGTGGCGGTGGCGGCCCGCTTTTATGAACATGCCCTGGCCAGCCTAGATGGCGAAGCGGCGCTCAAGTACCTGGTTGAGCAGCGGGGGCTATCCCCAGACGTGATTCAGCAGTTCCAGTTGGGCTATGCCCCAGGGGGCTGGCAAACCCTGTATGGCTACCTGGTTGATCAAAAGCGTTTTCCGGTAGCGCTGGTCGAGCAAGCGGGGCTAATCGTGCCCCGCACCAAGGGTAGCGGCTACTACGATCGCTTTCGCAACCGGTTGATGATCCCCATCCATGACGTGCGGGGGCGGGTGATCGGCTTTGGGGGCCGTGCCCTCAGTGATGACGACAAGCCCAAGTATCTGAATTCGCCCGATACAGAGCTTTTCGATAAGGGCAAGACCCTGTTTGGCCTTGATAAAGCCCGGGAGGCGATCTCAAAAACCGATCGCGCAGTGGTGGTAGAAGGGTATTTCGACGTGATTGCCCTCCATGCTGTGGGCATTACCAGTGCGGTCGCGTCTTTAGGCACTGCGCTGAATGCGTCGCAGGTGCGACAACTGCTGCGCTACACCGACTCCAAGCAAGTCATCCTCAACTTTGATGCGGACGCAGCGGGGGTAAAAGCGGCTGAGCGGGCGATCGGCGAAGTAGCAGACATGGCCTATCGCGGCGATGTGCAACTGCGGGTGCTGAATATCCCTGAGGGCAAAGACCCCGACGAGTTTCTGCGCACCCACGCGGTTGAGGACTACCAAGATCTGCTCACCCATGCACCGCTCTGGCTGGACTGGCAACTTCACAAGGTGATTGCGGGGCGAGACTTGCGGCAGGCCGATCAGTTTCAGCAGACCGCTCAGCAGGTGGTTGAGCTGCTGGGCGATATTGCCAATGCCGACACCCGCACCTATTACGTGCGCTACTGTGCCGAGCTGTTTAGCAATGGCGATGCGCGGCTGGTGCCCCTCCTAGCCGAAAACTTAATGGTGCAGGTGCGGCGACGCAGACGCACCCCAACCGGTGATGCCCCGGCTAAGACCCTGGTGTTTACCCAGACCAGCACCCTAGAGGCCGCCGAAGCCACCTTGCTACAGGTGTATATTCACAGCAGTGAGGCCCGTGAGGCAGTTGTAGCGGCCCTAGAAGAGCGGGACTTACACTTTAGCTACTCTCACCATCGTGCCCTCTGGCGCGAAATCATGGTCTGGCAGCGGGCGGAAGCTGATATCCCGCTGCTCGACTGGCTGCGCGATCGCGCTAATCAGGCCCCAACCCTTGCCCAGACCCAGCATCTTTACTATTTAGATGAAAGCGGTCATCGGGCCGTACTGCGCGCCCCGTTGGTGATCCGGGCGGCGATCGCCTGCATTGAGCAAGCTTTTTGCGAAAAACGCTACCGTAGCCTGCTGGAAAAGTGGGGTGCCAGTGACTGTACAGCATCCCCTGAGACCCATGCTCAGTACCAGAGCCAGATCTACGCTGAAAAACGCCGCATCGCCGCCCTCGAAAAAGAGCGGCAAACCACCTTTGAAGACCTAGCAAAGCTGCCCTGGGTGGGCGAATCCTAACGAGAGCACCCCTAATTGTTGAAGCGCCCTAGACCTTCGATAAGACCGGTTGCTTGGCTTCTGTATTGGGAGCCTGATTCCGAATGCCAGGCAGTAGCTTCTTGGCGAGGGCGTGGCTCTCATCCATCATGTAAGACAGGAAGGTATTGGCCACTACAGAGAGCTGTTTACCCGCCAGATGAGAGATGTACCACTGGCGTTCGATCGGGAAATGGTCAACATCTAAAATGGCAAACTCGCCTGCGGTGCCTTCAGAAATGATCGTGTGCAAAGACAGCACTGAGATGCCCACGCCCCCGGCGATCGCGTGCTTACTGGCTTCGTTGCTGCCCAGCTCTAGACGAACCCGCACGTCAATCTCATGCTCGTCAAACAGCGATTGGATTGCTTGTCGGGTCCCTGAGCCTGGCTCCCGCATGATGAAGGACTCTCCATCCAGTGCTTGAATTGGAATATTTTGTCGCCCTGCCAGAGGATGATCCTTAGGCGCTAGAACAACCAAAGGGTTATCTAGAAACGGATGAACAGTTAAATCCGGCTGCTCTAGAGGTTGGCTAATGATATAGAGGTCATCTTCGTTATTCACCATCCGCTCTTGAATATTTTGGTGGTTGGTGACCTTGAGCGAAATATCGATGCCGGGATAGCGCTGACAAAAGGGGCAAAGCAGACGCGGCACAAAGTACTTGGCTGTGGTGATCACTGCAATTTTGAGCTGACCCTGCTTCATGCCTTTGATGTCAGCAACGGCCATCTCAAATTGATCAAGGCCCTCAAAAACTTGTTGGCAGGTGTCGAGCAGCTTTTGACCGGCTTGGGTGAGATAGAGGCGCTTGCCAATTTGCTCAAAGAGGGGCAGACCAACGGCTTTGGTAAGCTGCTTAACTTGGATGGAGACAGTCGGCTGAGTCAGGTACAGCTCTTCAGCGGCACGGGTAAAGCTGCCATGGCGAGCGGTTGCCTCGAATACTTTGAGTTGATGTAACGTGGCGTGAAACAAGGGCTTAGCGCTCCATTCGGGCTAGCAATTTCAGTATAGATTTTATTCTATCAAACCATCTGCTCATCAGTTAGAAATTCTATCGTAATAACTTGACAACTCTAGGGTGCGTCACCAACTACTACTGAAAGCCTTGCTGAGCAGGGGTATTGCCACGCCCGCTTCTACAATATTGCTAGGGGCTAAAACCGTTGCAACACAGGGATCCTAGTTTGAATTGACGACAATCTCTAAGTTAAATCTTTACTTGGCAAGATTCAGGATCATGCCCAATGGTTTTGATAGTGCCAACTGGGGCTTTGATGCGTCGGTAAAGGATGGATAAGGAGTAAGCGTGGACAAGCGCAGCGGCTTCTTGATGATTTTTGGCGGTTTTTGGGCAACGGTGACCGGAGTCTTCTTTTCCTTGCCGACATTGTCGCCTTGGGTTGGGGTTGGGGGGGTGGTAATCGCCCTGCTCTATGCCGCGTCGATATGCTGGTGGCAGCGTAAAGCCAGGGCTGTGGCGATGGGGATGACAGTCTTGGGGGCGATCGCGTTTCCCAGTACTGAAACGCTATTAGTCAACCTGATAGTCGCCATGGCCCTTTGTCTAAATTTTTGGATTTTTGCCGAGCTGGGTGTTGCTTGGTTAAAGGAAGTTAACCGGTGCCAGGCTTTTGTTCAGCTGGCCGGATTGTTAGCTGGCGCTTTGGGGTTTGGCTGGATCGTAGGCACTGTCTGGGGGTAAAGCCTAGCAGGCTGTCTAAACAGCCAGTGCGATTGATATGTGGGCTAACGACGACTTTAGCGGCAATCACTTTGTCACACAAATTGCACACTTTCTCTATATGAAAGAATTTTGAGTGTGGAAATGCTTGGGTTTCTTAAGTGCTGCAGACGCGTTGTGGCTGACTTGTTGTTTTCTTAAAAGCTTCAAACCCTTGAGGGACTGTATATTCACCTTGCCTGAGAGCAGGTGTTACTCCGTTGGCACATAAATTTCACACTGCTTGTTTATAACTGTGATGTAAGTCTTTAAGCGCAAATTACTTATGGCAAGACCATAAGCATTTCGAGATCATAAGAAGAAAGCATCACTATTAATTGGGTCTAGTTGACTCTTATTATTTTGGATTCGCTTTTCTTGAATGGGTTTCAAGAATGATTCATTTCCAGCCTTGAAAGCTTGTCGTAATTTCTAGACAGTGAAATCTGTCTTGCCAGTTGTTCGACAGGCGTTCATACATTCTCCGAGAGTCTATCTGGCTTGTACTTGTTCTGACCTAGTCACTTGACGTTTATCAAGACCTAGGTGTCATTGTCTTTCTGAATAGCAGCGCAAATACGGATGACGATCCCATGAGTTTCATCTGTTTTTTGCTATATAAAAACGCATTCCGACTATTTTTCGTCGTTTTAAATGCTTATTCTGCTTGATTTGCATGAAAACACTGAGGTTCCTGATACGTGTAAAAAAGTTACGTATACGCACGCATTGGTTTTGAGTTGGTGTCGGTCAATACTAATTATTGAGAGTAATTGGCTATGGATTGTGAGGAGGAACTTTTATTCATTTTGAGATTTCTTGAATCCGCTTTTTAGATTGAGTGAATGCAGCTTTTTAAGAGTTGATCTGAATAAGACCTGATTTTCTCAAAACTAAAGTCGATGTACTGACCTGAAAATTGTGACTATGGCGGGTGCTGCTCTTGAGCCCTTTGCTGATGTCGCCGAGAGCCCTTTCTACCGTTTCTGAGAGCTAATGAAATACGTTAAACAACCTAGAAAAATCCAGCGCAAAGCCTATCGTGCTTTGATTGCTACCGCGATCGCCCTAGGCGGAACCTTTCAAATGATGACGGCGGTTCTGGCCGATGGCACCCGAGCCGGCACGCAAATTACCAACGAAGCCACGGCCACCTACGAAGATCCGAACGACCCCAACAACACCCCCATCACCACTACCTCTAACCAGGTGGTCGTGCAGGTGGCTGAGGTGGCCGGTATTACGGTGCAGGCCGATGGCATCGACTTTATCCCTGACGATACGGGCACCGCTGGCGTGACTGAAGGGGACGTCGATGGCGACGGCCAGGTCGATCCTGAAGACCAGCTCTACTACACCTATGTAGTCACCAACGTCGGTAACGACCCCACCGAGTTCTTTATTCCGGATACTGCGACTGTCACCACTAACAACGGTAGCCAAGACGGCGCGATCGAAATTAGCTACGACGGCGTTACCTGGGGTGACCCCTACGACACCAGCTTCAATCCCGATGGGGATGGCATCACGAACCCCATTGCCCCCAACGGTCAGGTGCGGGTGCGCGTACCGATCAAGGTGGCGGCTAACGCCAACTCGGGTGACCCGGTTGAGGTGCGCTTAGGTGATACCCCTGGCGATGGTCAAAACCAAGATTACTCACCTAACGGTGTGATTGATGTCTACACCTCAGATGCACCCGACGGCACCACTGATGTGGGCGGCGACCCGAATGCCGACGAAGTCAATGGCAACCCGGCCAACGGTACCCGTGAAGCCAGCGCCCGCCAGTCGATTCCGGTGCAGTCTACCCTTGATAACAAGCCGCTGGTCACCTTAGAGAAGACCCTTAGCAACTACGAGGCCAACAATGCAGCTAGCCTCACCGACGATGAACTCACCTATAGGCTCCGGTTCGAGGTAGAGAGCACCGCACCCACGGGCAGTAACCTGACCCCTGGTCCCCTCTACCCAGTGGACGACATTAACGTGGATGGGGCTGCCGTCACCCGCATTCTGGTGTCCGATGCCCTGCCCGACCACACCACGCTGAGCGGCACGCCCACGGCACCCTCGGGTTGGACGATTGTCTATAACGCCCAAAACCCAGAAACGGTTGACGCGATTGATGCCGATTGGCGCACGACCCCCGCAGCCGCAATTGCTAACGGTACCCAAGGTCGCGTCACCCGCATTGGCTATATCAGCAATGCCTCGGTGATTTCTTTGGCACCCACCACCGTGGTGGAAACCTTCCAGTTCACCGTGACCACGTCGAATGTGCCTGGCGGATTGACTGAAGCCACCTTTGCCAACATTGCTCAGGTGTTTGGTTCGGGCGACCCTGGCGGCGATCGCGCTGAGCTAGTGGTGGATGAATCGGGTGACAGCACCCCCAGCAACTACAACGACACCAACGGCACCTTTGACCCCGCTGGTGATGGCTACATCCCCGACGATAATGATGACGGGATACCTGACACCATCGACCCGACCAACCCCACCTTTGGCGATGGTACCGACCCCAGTAACACCAACAGCGGTAGCGGCACCGGTGGTGAGGCCAACATCAAAACCATTGGTTTGCCCTCGACTCTGGACCTCGTAAATGGTCCCCAGAACGAGGCAGATGCGATTGGCCCGACGGATAATAACGACGACTTCACCAACAAGTCAGTCACCATCGACCCGGCTGATGTCAGCTTTGATGCGGGGGATAACCGCAATGAGCTAAATCCTGACCCGGTAGACTTTGCCAACACGGTGCGCAACAGCGGCCAGACCACGGGTGATATTACCTTGCTGCCCACGCCTCCGGCCACGAACACCGATTTGCCCCCCGACACGATTGTGACGATTACAGCTCCTGATGGCAGCACGGCCATTTACGAGTACAACGGCAGCTCCTTTACCCGTACTGGCGGCACAGCTGGAGGTGACATTGAAATTGTTGGCGTCACCCCTGGCCAAAATGTGACCTACGGGGTCCGGGTTGACCTGCCCGACGGTACGCCGCTCTCTACCGATCTTGAGCGGGGCTTCCCGGTGCCGATTACGGCCACGCTAGACGATAACGATGGCAACACAGCTAACCCCAGCAACATCACGATTGATCGCGTCTATACCGGTTACCTGCAGTTGCTGAAAGAGTCCCGCATTCTGCAGGGTAGCGGTCCGGCGGTGCAGCCTGGTGAAGGTGACTTCAGTGCTGACCCCAAAAATCCGGCCCCTGGCAACATCATTGAGTACCGGGTGACCTACCGGAACATCAGTGAAGCGGCTTCGGGCAGCGGTAACACCGTGCTCTTTGCCGAGAACGTGGTGGTCGATGATGACGGCACCACGGGCGGCAACAACTGGGCGCTGGATAACGACAGCAACAGTGTGATCGACACCAGCAATGTCCCCGGTTCGGCGACGGACTCTAGAGGGGGCACCATCACCTACTACAGCGGTGCTCCAGGGACCACCCCCACCACTGACACCTTCGGCTCCGATGTGAATACCGATGTGACCCGCTATGTGAATGAAGTGCCTGGCTTAGTTGGCCCCGGGGAGTCTGGCTTCTTAATCTTCCGCCGGACGCTCAACTAGCCCGACCCCAGCAGTCGGCTGCTTTAAAGGCCGACTGCAACTTACAACAATTCACGCAACATCTACTTACTGGAGCAATTGATGATGAAACGTTGGTTTATCGGTTTAGGCGCATTGGCGCTAGTAGGCTCTGCCCCCTTTATTGGCACCCCTGTGCTGGCTCAGATTCAAGAAATTACTGAGTCTATTGTTGAGAGCATTCGCCGCCCTGAGGTGAAGCTCACGCTGACGGCAGAGAAGCAGATCATTGAGGCCACCGCAGGTGAGGAGCCCCAAGTCACTTGGCAAGCCCTAGAGGGACAAGCCCAGGTCGCCCCTGGAGATGTGCTGCGCTACACCATTGACGGTGCTAACTCTGGCGATGTCGAGGCTGAAAACCTGGTGTTGACCCAGCCCGTTCCAGCAGAGATGACGTACATTCTGGATTCCGCCACCCCTGAGACAGGCGCTGAGCTGGTTTACAGCATTGACGGGGGTGAAACCTTTGTGGCTGAGCCCATGGTGGAGGTGACTTTACCGGACGGCACCGTTGAGCAGCAACCGGCACCTGCCGAGGCTTATACCCATGTGCGGTGGGATTTTGGTAGCACCCTCGTGGCTGCTGATTCTATCCAAGTGGCCTATGACGTTCAGGTGAAGTAGGTCTGCACTGGGGGCGCAAGGTCGTGCCCCCACTCAGCTTTACCACCTATTTCAAACCGCTTTAGGGTCTGCGCACAGCCGAGCGCAGACCTCTAGGGACCTGCTGCGCTTATTTTCGGCCTTCTAACGCATTTGCCATCAGAGCTGCCTCGCCATTGAGGATTTCAGGGGAACATCATGCCCAATCGCCTTATACCTAAACTTAATTGGCTGAGACGCCGCTGGACTAAATTTCTGGCGATCGCGCTACTGACCTTCATCCTGATTCAGAACCCGATCGTCGCTTTAGCTCAGCTCGTCAACCAGGCCAACTACAGCTATTCAGACCCTGCGAGTGGTCACACCTTTAGCGGTGTATCAAGTGCCCTCTCGACCCAACCCACCGCGCTAGTAGACCCGTTAGGCCAAATTCTCGGGTGTAACGGCACACAACTGGCCAACTATGCCGGGTTCTCGGTTGCGCTCTATGAAACTGAAGCTTCTGGGACAACGCCCACCGGGTTGCTGCCTCTGACTCGCACCGAATTCCCTGACACACCTGGTAATGGCATTCCTGGCGGTAAAGCGCCCAATATTGAAAACAGCAATCCCTTTTTCTTAACCAATTCAGACCAAGGGCGCTACAACTTCTTATTTGACCCAGACCAGGGGCAGACCGCAGTGGGGAGCCAGTCCATTCTGGTGGTGACGCCCCCAGCCGGATCAGATTATTTAGAACGCCGTATTCAAATTGAGATCCTCGGCAGTACTGGCGGTATCAACAGCAGCATCGTTAGCTATCGGGCCACGGCCTTAGATGGCCAGCCCATCAGCATCGTCGGCGGCACCCAAATCAGTGACACGGTGGTCGAAGTGCCCGATGCCGAAGTGGGGAGCCTCAATCTCTTTTCTCTGGCCCTGAACACGGTGATTTGTGAGAATCGCCAGATTCAACTCGTTAAGTCGGGCGATCGCGCTGCCTCCCAACCTGGAGATACAGCTGTTTACCGCCTCGCAGTTCGCAACTTGGTGGATGCAGACATCAATACCGTGGTGGTCACTGATACGCTGCCCTTTGGCTTCCGCTTCCTAGAAGAATCGGTGCGTGCCCACATCGACGGCACGCCGGTGGCGCTGACCACCCAAGTCAGCAGTGATGGCATGACCGTCACCTTTAGTTCTGCTGCGCCGATTCCGGTTGGGCAAACCCTGAATATCCTCTACGCCACCCTGATTACCCCTGATGCGGTACGGGGGTCGGCCCGTAACTCAGCCGCTGTGAGCGGTATTCGTGCCGACAACGGATTGACCGTCCAAGATGGTCCGGTCAGTCACCTGATGCGCCTTGACCCCGGCATTCTGAATGACTGCGGCACCTTGATTGGTCGGGTGTTTGTAGACCGCAACTATGACGGTGAGCAGCAGAATGGCGAGCCTGGGGTTCCTAACGCCGTGATTTTCCTGGATGACGGCAACCGCATCGTCACCGATGACGAGGGCCTATATTCCGTCGCCAACATGCTACCGGGCTATCGCACTGGTGCCCTCGATCTCAGCAGCCTGCCTGGTTACACCCTTGCCCCCAACCTTTACTTCCGAGAACGCAACAGCCAGTCGCGACTTGTGCATATTGCACCGGGGGCGATGGTGCGGATGAATTTTGCCGTCACTCCCACCTTCCAGGAGGGCATCTAAAACCATGAAATCGTCACTGAAATCCTCGCGCCATATCCGCTTAACGGCTGGCTTGCTGGGCGTACTCACCAGCCTCTCCGCCGGTCCGGCGCTAGCCGCTAGTTACCCGCTGTCTCCGGTAAACGCCGAATCTATTGAAGTTAATGGAGAGGCTGATCTGGCTCAAGCTGAGGACAGCGCTACGGCCAGCGAGCTGCAATCGGATGACCTGTTTGTTGAGCAGGGTGAAGCAGCGGCCACCCCAACTGCACCCGAAGCAACCGAGCCTGAAGCAACCGAGCCCGAGGCAACTGAGCCTGAAGCAACTGAGGCTCCGGCTAGCAATACTACCGATACCGCCGCAGAGGCCCCGGTGCCCTCACAAGTCCTGGCGGATCAGGTCCGCATCCTCAATCCTGGGCCTAACACCGTGATGGATGTGCCAGCGGCCACCATCATTCTGGAATACCCAGTCGGTGCTGACATTGAGCTGCAGGTGAATGGAGAAGCGGTGGGGCGATCGCTGCTAGGTCGCACCGAAGTGGATGAGAGCCGCAACGTCACGGTAGAAACCTGGTACGGCGTACCGCTGCAATCGGGCACCAACCGTTTAGAGGCCGTCGTGCGCGGCACCGACAGCCCTATGGCCACGGTAGAAGTACAGGTGCGCGGCGTACCCACCCAACTGACCCTGGGTACCCGCGAAGCCCGAGTGCCTGCCGATGGCCGCTCTACAGCAACCGTGCAAGGGCAGTTATTGGATGAGAACGGTAACCTGTCTAACTGGAATACCACCGTTACCCTAACGGCCAGTCACGGCGAATTTGTCGGGGTTGACCAGTTCCCCGATCAGCCTGGTTTCCAGGTCGAAGCCCGCAATGGTCGCTACTGGGCCGAACTGCGGTCTCCCCTAGAGGCGCAACGGGTGCAGTTAACGGCCACCGCCACCGGTTTAGAAGCCTACAACCAGATTCAGTTCGAGACTCAGCGCCGTCCCAGTTTGGTGACCGGCGTCATCGATCTGCACTTTGGGGCGAGGGGCACCGACTATTACAGCAGCTTCACTGAGTTTCTACCGCCCGATGGCGACAACCGCTACGAGCTGGATGTAGATGCCTCAGTGTTTGCGATCGGTAGCCTAGGGGACTGGCTGTTTACGGGTGCGTATAACAGTGAGCGCCCCCTCAACGAAGACTGCACCGGCAGCGTGCCCCTATTTCGCGATACCCAGCGCTGCGACCATAACTATGCCATCTATGGGGATGACTCTAGCCGCGATATCTTGGCTCCTTCCATCGATAGTCTGTACCTGCGGTTTGAGCGCACCTCACCTGTAGCTGGCGCAGGCATCGATTATTTTTCTTGGGGAGACTTTAACACCGACGAATTTGCGGCTCCCTCCCAACTGTTTAGCGCCACCACCCGCCAGCTCCATGGGTTTAAGTTCAACTACAACCTCGGGGACTTAGCTGTCACCGGTTTTTATGGAGATAACGTCAACGGCTTTCAGCGCGACACCATTGCCCCAGACGGCACCAGTGGCTTTTACTTCCTATCTCGCCGCCTGGTCATCCCTGGCAGTGAGAACCTGTTCTTAGAGTTAGAAGAGCTGGATCGCCCCGGCACGGTGGTGGATCGCCGGGCCTTGTATCGCGGCACCGATTATGAAATCGACTACGATCGCGGCACCATTCGCTTCCGCGACCCCATCCTACGCACCAGCGTAGATGAGACCGGCACTGTACTGGTGCGTCGCATTGTCGCCACCTACGAGTTTGAGGGCGATGGCAGCAGCACCAGTATCTATGCAGGGCGGCTGCAGTACAACCTGGATCGCACCCTCAATCGTGAGAGTTGGCTCGGGGCCACCTACCTGCGAGAAAACCAAGGCAACCGTAGCTTTGAGCTGTACGGCGCTGACGCCCAGATTTCCTTGGGTGAAGATGCCCAACTAATTGCTGAATTTGCCCATTCTGCTAGTGATTTCGACCTGTCTGGCCCGATTAGTGGCTCCGCCTATCGGGTGGAGTTAGAGGGTTCTGTTAATGATTGGTTATCAGGGCAAGCCTATTTCCGCCATACCGATGCGGGCTTTACCAACACGGCCACGACCAGCTTTGTGCCAGGTCAAACCCGCTATGGGCTAGAGCTAGAGGCGACGGTCTCGGAGAACACGACCTTACGGGCCAGCTATGACCATGAAGAAAACTTCGGCACTGCGCCCCGTCCCCTGCTGACCCTAAGCGATCTGCTAGAGCCGGGTCTCACTCCCACGCCAGGTAGCCGCGTCGATAATTCGCTCGATACCTACTCCTTAGGGATTGTGCAGCAGCTTGGTAACAGCCAGCTAGAGTTCGACTGGATTCACCGGGAACGCACCGATAACATTTCCCCTAACGTCCTGACATCGAGTTCAGATCAACTGCGATCGCGCCTTTCGACCACCCTCAGCGATACCGCGACGGTCTTTGCCCAAAACGAACTGAATCTATCTTCGAGTGGGGATGCGCTTTACCCCAACCGCACTATTTTTGGCTTTGACTGGCAGATTTCTCCCGGCATCAGCTTAGGCATCAACCAGATCTTCTTGGATGACAACCCTTTCAATGACAACGGTGCTGTCACGACAGTAGACCTTGATGCGGCTTATAACCTCGGAGAAGACACCACTATTCGCGGTCGATTCTCCGTAATTGACGGCAATCAAGTCGGCGGCACCGTTGGCCTAGAACAGGGCTTTACTCTGGCTCCGGGTCTGCGGCTGGATTTGGCCTACGAGCATGTATTCAACAATGTTTCTACTCTGACCGCCAGCGGCACACAGTTTATTCAACCCTATGCGGTGGGTGATGGGGCTTCGGCCCTGCTGCTCACCAGCGGCAATAGCTTTAGTGCCGGTCTTTCTTATACCGACAACCCTGACCTACAAGCCAGCGCCCGCATTGAGCACAGCAGCACTGACCAAGGGTCCAACACGGTCTTCACGGCCTCGGCTTTAGGGCGATTGTCCCCAGCGATCAGCGTGTTATTCAATTACGAACTGGCCAGTGCTGCCAACCAGTCTTTACAGGGGCTGGGCACCTCTAGCACCCTGAAGCTTGGCGTTGCTTACCGCGATCCCTACAATGACCAGTTCAATGCGCTGCTGCGATATGAGTATCGGGGGAATCCCTCTACCACCCCTGACACGCTGCTGTTTGGTGCAGATATCGGCTCAGAAGAGCATCTCTTTTCAGCAGAGGCGATTTATGCCCCCAACTGGCGCTGGGAACTCTACGGCAAATATGCCTTTCGCACCAGCAGCACCCGCATCGGCGGAATTACGCCGGGTGAATTAGGGGGCTACGAAGAATTTGTCTCGACCAGTGCTGTCCATTTAGCCCAATTTAGAGCCACCTATCGGCTCGGATACTCGTGGGACTTGGTGGGTGAGGCCCGCTGGCTGGGTAGCTCCGCTGGCTATACCGAGTTTGGCGGTGCCCTAGAGGTGGGTTACTACCCGACTCCTGACCTCCGGCTATCAGCGGGTTATAGCTTTGGCAGCGCTGCAGACCGTGATTTTTCGAGCACTAATCGCTCGGCAGGGGGCTTTTATTTCGGCATTACCGCCAAGCTCAACAGTTTATTTGATGGCTTTGGCTTGCAGGAGGTGGCTCCGCCTCAGCAGCAAGAGTCTGTCGTCGAAACCGATAGTGAGGGGAACTGATCATGCCGCTTTTAATCACACGTCGCTACCGTAAGCTAATCGCCATCGGGTTGGCTGCAGCCCTATTCTGGCCCCAAATTACCGCGATTCCAGCTTTGGCCCAGGCACCGACGGCTGTCGAAATTACGGTTAACAGCGCTGCTGATGGCCCAATCCAGGCAGACCAAGGTTTGACCCTGCGGGAGGCGATCGCCCTCACGAACGGCACGCTCACCCTAAACGACCTGAGCCCAGCCGAGCAGACCCAGTTGCAGGGTGCGCCGATTGAAATTCATACGGACCCTGCCAGTGCGGTTGCTCACCCGATCACCATCGGTTTTGACCTGCCGCCCGAGCAGACCAAGATTTATTTAAGTGAGGCGTTGCCAGCGATCGCCCGCCCCGGCGTCACGGTCGATGGCACCACCCAACCGGGCTATGACCCAGCGCTGTCGGCCACCGCAGAAATTGCCGTCCCGATTCCGGTTGTCACCCTGACCCCCGCCCCAGAAGCGGAGGTTTTTCGAGGTATTAGCATTGTGGCCAGCAGCGTCACCGTGCGGGGCCTGAGCCTGTACGGGTTTACGGCAGAACACCAAGCCACGGCGGTGACGCCGCCAGCGGATATTTTTATCGCCCATCGCCTGCCGCCCCCTGATATTACCGAGCAATATCCGCCTGCCCAGGGCGCATCTTTTTATGACGAGAATACGCCGCCTGACGATATCTTGATTGAGCACAACTGGCTGGGGTTACCGCCGGACGAGACTGTTCCGGCCCGCCCCTCTGCCTTTGGGGTGTCGGTCTTTAACAGCCAGGGCACCACCGTGCGGCGCAACCGCATTGCCCACCACGACGGCAGCGGCATCATTACCGGAGCGCGGGCCGAGAATCTCTGGGTTCACGAAAATATCTTGGTGGCGAATGGCCTAGCTGGGATGCCCGACGGCATTCGCTTAGAAGGCAATATTGATAACAGCGTGATCAGCGGCAACCTGGTGTGCGGCAACGATGGCGGCGGCATTTTTCTGTTTAAGCCTGAAGGCGCAGCAGAGATCCACGGTAACGAAATTAAATTCAATGGCCAGCGGCTGCGTCGTGCTGCCATTTACCTGATGGGTGAAGGACACCAGGTGTACAACAACGAAATTAATAATCAAAAGGGGGCTGGCGTGGTGGTTACCTCCTTTGGTGTCGGTAGCCGTAACCCCAGCCATCGCCACCTGATTCAGGGCAACTTTTTCACCAACCTAGAGGGGCTCAGCATCGATCTCAACACCCGTCGTAACGATCGCGTCCAGCATTTTCAGCGGGGAGATGGTCCCAATCCGCTGCGTAATTCTGATAACCGTCGTCTTGACACCGGCAATTTAGCGATTAATGCCCCCCAATTCCTCAGTCCTGAGTTTTTTGTGCAAAACGGCACCGTGGTCATTGAGGGCATGGCGGATCCAGGCTCGGAGATAGAGCTGTATCTGAGCAACCCATCCCCCGAACCCCGTGGCCCCTTGAGTCAGCCCCTGGTGACGGTGCCTGTGGATGAGGCGGGCCGCTTTGAGTTTGTCTCCACAGAGTTGCCCCCCGGTACGGTACTGAGCGCGATCGCTTCTGACCCCCGCTACGGCACGTCTGAACCCGCCCTCAATACCGTGGTGCGATCGCTAGATGGGTCCGTCACGCCCGCTGCCCAACCTACCGCCTTACCCCAATGCACCACTCGGCCTCAGCCTCCCGAGCCCATCGTGGTGGCCCCGCCCGAACCGATCCAGCTCCAGGTGCCCCGCACCATTCACTTTGGCCTGGACCGCGACAGTATCAGCTCCGAAAGTGCAGCCATTCTTGATCAAATTGCGGCCGCTCTTGAAGCCCACCCCACCCTGGTCATTGACCTTCACGGCCACACCGACTCACGGGCCAGCGACGCCTACAACCAAGAACTGGCCCTGCGCCGTGCCGCCAACACCCGCGACTACCTGATTCGTCAGGGCATTGATCCGGCCCGACTCACCATCCGCTCCTGGGGTGAAACTCAACTGCGGGTGGCAGAAACCAACCGCCAAAACTATGCCCGCAATCGTCGCGTGGAGTTTGTCTTCCAAGACGTGCGCGGCCTAGAGATCAACTTTGTCGACCAAGAGGCCGACCTGCAAGTTGAGCCCTAGTTGGCAACGGCGCAAGTTTGCTGACCCATTTCTCAGGCTAGGGAGCTGGCGGGCTAGGGAGCTGGGGAGCTAAGAACGGTGGGCTTACTTCCGCCAAAGTGTACTCGTTAGTTCCACGGAGAGATGGCCAGAAATGGGGTGAAGCCTTCTTAAAGCGAGTGATTTCACCGAGTCAGCGATCCCCGCCCAGCGGGCTTCCTAAGACAGGCCCAGCCGAAGGCAGAAGAGTGCTCTCCCCCACTCCCCAGCACCCTACCGACACCATGACCCCCGCCCAGACACCCCCAC